>OLFT01000011.1_pt1 | contig 254948 bp, 225 predicted proteins | sample 1604921 | NCBI WGS metagenome assembly OLFT01 (sample SAMEA3888897, study PRJEB22519) | human gut metagenome | biome: human gut; feature: human-associated habitat; material: faeces | place: Denmark | collected 2013 | reverse complement strand
ACTTGCGGAGCTTAACGAGGTCTCTGCCGTTTATCTTGCCGTCTCCGTTGACATCCGCACCGGGCGAAACAGTGACGCTCGATTCTCCCGTGCTTTCATCATATGCAGCGAGATACTTGGAGAGTTTGACAGCGTCTCTGCCGTTGACTTTGCCGTCTCCGTTGACATCACCGTAGACAATGTTGCGCACCGTAATCACACCGTCAACCGCCATGAAATTCACTTCGTCCTCGTCGTAGTTATAGGCTTCGACGACCTTAGTGCTGACAGAATAATCGCCCTCTGCTGTATTATCGAGAACTTTGAACTTAAGAGTAACTAATTTTCCGTCCGCAGTCGCATCGGTTGCCGAGCTCCAGAGAACTGCTTCAAGAAGAGCGGATGTTCTGTTGCCGATTTCCATGGAATCAGTTGAAACCTCTCCGTTCTCCGCAGAGACAAATGCAAGTGATGTCTTATCATAATAAAGTCTGATTTTAAGAAAACTGAATCCGGGATTGTTTGTAACATAAACATTCACAAGAACCTCATCGCCGGCCTTCGCTGTTGTGTTTTCAACTTTTATAGAAGGTGTCCTTGATGTAACCTCCGAAACATTAACATTGAAGCTGGTGGTCCTGCCCTGATATGAGACGGTTATTTTCTGAGTTCCGGCAACAGTAAGCGTAGTAGGCGTGCAAGTATAGCCTCCGGTGACAACTTCTGTTTTTCCGTTACTGTAAACAGCGTTAAGCGATAATCCCGTAGTATCAAGATGTTCATTCACAAAATAGCTGAGTTTCGAGGGGTTTGTTTTAACAGATATTCCCACGAGCGAAACTTCTTTTTTTACCGTTACAACTCCGGGCGATGTGTCAAAATCAACATCCTCTTCGTCATAATTGGATATATCTCCCGGCGAATAAACGACCTTGACAGTTGTATCCCCTTCAGCCGCTGAATCGAGCACCTTAAATTTAAGCGTGAGTATTTTTCCGGTATATGATGTGTCCGCATCTCCGAACCAGACGGCTTTTTTACCGTAAGCAAACTGTCCGCCGAGATTTTCGGAAATCTCCACATTCTCAAGGCTAAGTTCCGAGTTATCATATTCAAAGCCAAGAGAGAATGTATTTATTCCGGGATTCTTATCAATAGATACATCAACAGAAAAATCCGTTCCGACATTTGCCGATGCAGAAGAAACTGAAATCAGACCCTTGGCGGCCTCAGCCTTCTTAACCGTCACCTTGCCCGATACCAAAGAAAAGTTTACATCGTTTTCGTCATAATCGGATATATCGCCTGCTGAATATGTAACCGCAACAGATGCATCGCCATCTTTTGCATTGTCAAGGACATCGAATGTAAGCGTCAATATTTTGCCGTTATATGTCGAATTCGCATCGTTGAGCCACACAACCCTCGTGCCATAAGAATACTGACCGCCTAATGCGGATTCAACCTTGACATCTTTCAGCTTCAATCTGGATGTATCATATTCGAATCCGAGTGAAAACGTGTTTATTCCGGGATTGTTTTGCATCTGCACATCAAGCGTAACAGTCTCGCCGGGGGCGGCAGATGCACTCATAACTTTTATAGTCGGCGTTCCCGCCGCGCCGGCAACAGCAACACACGAAAATGCCAATATTGCCGCCAAAACTACTGCAATTATCTTCTTCAACATTTTCATCACCGCCTCTGTTTAATATATCTGGACATCCTGCCCGGCTATGTATTTAAGAAGTCTGGTGAGATCTTTTCCGTTAACAACACCGTCGCCGTTTACATCAAGCGCATCTTCATTTACCTGAACATCCTGCCCGGCGAGATATTTTCTGAGTCTGGTAAGATCCTTTCCGTTAACAACACCGTCGCCGTTTATGTCGCCGGCGATTTTGGGCGTGCTTACCTTCCACACAGCATAAAGTGTGGTATTGGCATTTTTGTTGAACTTGCCGCCGGAAATGTACTCTGCGGATTCTGCAGACTTACTCTCAGACCAGCCCACAAAGGTATACCCTGTTCTCGTGGGCACCGATGAAGTCAAGGTTAAATCCGTTCCATATGTTTTTGTCTGACTTGCAATCGAACCCGTGCCGCCATTCAGATCATATTTAACGGTGTAAGTGTTTATCTTCCAGACAGCGTAAAGTGTGGTATTGGCATTTTTGTTGAACTTGCCGCCGGAAATGTACTCTGCGGATTCTGCAGACTTACTCTCAGACCAGCCCACAAAGGTATACCCTGTTCTCGTGGGCACCGATGAAGTCAAGGTTAAATCCGTTCCATATGTTTTTGTCTGACTTGCAATCGAACCCGTGCCGCCGTTCAGATCATATTTAACAGTATAAGTATTTATTTTCCAGACAGCGTAAAGTGTAGTATCGGCATTTTTGCTGAACTTGCCGCCGGAAATGTACTCTGCGGATCCTGCTGATTTACTCTCAGACCAGCCGACAAAGGTATACCCTGTTCTCGTTGGCACCGACGAAGTCAAGGTCAAGTCCGTTCCATGCGTTTTTGTCTGACTTGCAATCGAACCTGTGCCGCCGTTCAAATCATACTTTACAGTATAAGTGTTTATCTTCCAAACAGCATAAAGCGTAGTATCAGAATCGTTGTAGAACATATCACCGGCAATATAATCTGCCGCTGCAGCGGAAGAGGATTCAGACCAACCAATAAATGTATACCCTGTGCGAGCAGGAACATCAATGGTCAACTTCAGTGCGACATCGGTCACTTTTGTTTGTGATGCCGGCGCACTTGTTCCGCCGTTGGCATTATAGGATATCTTATATGTATTTGCCTTCCAGACCGCATACAAAGTTACACTTGCGTTTTTAGTATATTTTCCGCCTGCCAAATATTCGGCCGAAGAAGCCGAATCGCCGGTTGCCCATCCAAGGAATGTATATCCGATACGGGTGGGTTTTACCGAACTCAGCACAAGGTCGGTATCATGCACCTTTGTCTGGGGATTGGGTGCATCCTGTCCGCCATTGGCATCAAACGACACATTATATTGGTTGGCTTTCCATACGGCATACAGCGTAACATTCTCATCGGAAGTAAATGCGCCGCCTGCAGCATATTGAGCACTTGTCGCAGAAGAGCTGGTTGCCCATCCTAAAAATTTATATCCCGTGCGCGTCGGAACGGTTGAACTGATTGTAAGCACCGTGCCGTTTGTCTTTGTCTGACTTGACGGAGCTCCCGTACCGCCGTTTGCATTGTACGAAACCGTATAAGTTTGTTTCAAGTCCGAAGTATATACCCAAGCACAGCGCTTACCCACATCAGCAGGATATATTATCTGGGTTTTGTCGCCGCTTGTAGCTACTATCTGAATATTGTTTCCGGGATCTATCCAACCGATATTTGTAGCCATATCTGTTCTGAGATAGGTCTTTGCGTATTTAGGAGCAGTCGTATTTAAAGGTGTACTGTTTGAGTCTATAAACGCGGACTTGTCCAAATACACTGTTTTAGTTGTACCATCGCTCCACGGGCAGCTGCACTGCACTTTTCCGTTTTCATAAATTGCAGTAATAACGCAGTCATCATCCGGATACACATATACCGGCGTTGAAGGTGTTGAATAGTTTATGTCATAATAGCATCTAACCTTCGTAGTCGATATTATTCTGCATTTAAACGGCACATCATATATTGCAGTTGTTGGAGTCGATGTTGGCAATATCGCCCATGCGCACTTATATCCTCCGGCTGTAAGGGGATATATCACCTGAGAATATGCCCCTGATGAACCGACAACGGTGACAGTATCGCCCGCTCCGATATAGCCATAGGAGGTAGAGGCATTGCTTCTGGTATAAGTAGTCGTTTGTGTGCTCACCGATTTTGAAGACGGAGTATATCCGGAAGCGATAAATGTTGACAGCTGGCAATAAACAATTCTGCCGTCAGAATATCCGCTCCACGGACACTTTACCTTACACCAGCCGTCAGTGTAAACTTCCTGAATTACGCACTCATCGTCTGCATACACATATCCGACACTTGTTCCGTCTGCGGTATACGCCGGAGTCTTTCCGTTCGCAAGATTATATGCCTTGAACGGCGTCGGGTATCTTGAGTCAACCGTTCGGCTCGGCGTTGAACCGGCATTCAGCTCATACGGTGCAATATATCTTAAAATGATTGTAACACTGTTAAGATTAACTGTACGTCCCCAATGTATAATGCAGTGACCTTCGCTGTTACTCTGCCGCCAATTGCATTCGCCTACCGTAACCGTACTTCCGGAAACGGATATAACAAAAATCGAATGTTCTCCGCTTCCATATTTATAGCGTATGACATCGCCGGCTTTAAGTCCGGAGAGAGAGGTTGTGGTGCTCCATGTGGAAACTCTTTTTCCATACGCTTCATAGCCCAGCTTTCTTGCAAAGCCGAAGCACTGCCAACCGCCGTCAAAGTAATTGCAATCATACTTTCCAACATAGTATGAGCTGCTTGCTTTTCCGTGCAGCGCACATCCGTGGGAAGTAGTTGTGTTCGAAAAAGATTCATTCTTATTGGTTCCCAAAACATCTGCTGCTTCGGAAGATTTGGTCACATAGTGATTCCAATATTTCCCGTCCGGGAACTTGGCCTTCAGTTGCGCAACCGTCGAGGTTGCACTGGCCTGCAAATCAGGCGTTTTACATATAAACGGCACAAAGACAATTGCGGCAGCCAAAATTATTGCCCACAACGCTTTATGTATTTTACGCATACCATTCATTCTTGCTCCTCCTTAATAAATTTCTGTTTCTTCTCCCGAGATATACTTCATTAATCTTGTGAGATCTTTTCCGTTAACAGCTCCGTCGCCGTTAACATCTGCCGCCTCACTGACTACATCCACCTCCTCGCCGGACAAGTACTTCATGAGTCTTGTAAGATCTTTTGTGTTTACAACCCCATCGCCATTTATATCGCCCGGCATATGTTCTACGAAAAGCTCGGAAAGCTTATCTATAGGAATCCATGAAATCTTATATCCGCCGGCAATCAGAGGATAAAGGACCTGAATTGCATTGTCACTTTCGCCAACTATAAAAATCTCGTCCCCATTCCCGACATATCCGCTCTCCGTCACAAGATCGCTTCTTCTATATGTTGTTATCTGCGATTTGGACTTTGCCTTGGTAATATTTCTGTCAAAATCAAAGAAAACGGAAGTTTTTACATATCCGCTGTCGCTTCCTCCGGCATCCAACGGAAACGACACATGGCACCACCCGTTCGTAAATATCGCATCAATAGTACAAAGATCGGTGTCATATATTTTGTTGGCTTTTACATTTCCCTCAACAGATGAATAGACCAGAGTCTTTCCGGTATTAATTGTATATGCTTTTATAGGCACTGAGTATTTATTTGAAGCCTCATAGTCCTCACCTGTTTCGGCAAGCGCCCTGCTTCTCGTAACAATATTGTAAATTCCTTCGTTATAGGTCAAATATCCTGATGAATCAACAGATGACTTGCTTATTTCAACCTTTCTCGCCACCGGTGGGGTTTGTTCATAAATAGTTATCGTTGTGTCAGAAATATCTCCGACCCAAATTATATGGCTCCCGGTTGTATTACTCACTGCATCACCCGGTCTTATTTCGCTGAGCAAAACATTACTGTAAGTAATGCCATACGGGCTGTTCTGGATTCCCCCGACGCCGTCATAACGCGGATTAGCCCCGTTCATAAAGTCCCCGCCGAACACCTCGCTGACAAAGGTAGCACAACATGAACCAAATACAGGTCCGGTTCTGGTTGCTCCGACAGAATTGCAATAAGCTGTCGTGGAATAATTTTCGGATACTTTATCCTTAAATTGTTCAAGCGAAAGCAAGCTGTCAACATTAAGTTCCCACGAAAACAATGTATACGGCATACCAACAACAGTTTCTCCGGCTTCAAAATACATTTTGCCGTTGTACGGATTTTCATTCCAAACAGCTATTCTCTGCGTGGGCGTCCACTCGTAATTAACTATGGCCTCAGCCCTGCCTAACATTTGCTCAAGCACTTCGGACTCACTGCCGCTGTTTGGAATTTCCTGAAAACTATTGCCAAATGCAGTCAACACTGCAGAGATAAATATCAAAATCGCAGCAGCAACAGTTAAGAGTTTCTTTCTATTCATATTTTGCCTTCTTTCTCTATAAACTTGAATTTAAAAATCAAGATAATATCAGCTCCCCCTTATTCGCCAAAATTATATCATCCAATTAATTCTTATAAAATATACTTTGTATAAAAAGCAGGTTTTGAGGATAAATAGCATGCATATATTCTTGTTAGAAATTATTTGCGCACTTATATTTACACTTTTTATTTTCAAATTTAAATATGTAAGTGATTTTTAGGCGCAGTAAAATTCAAACAAAAAAAATACATTTCAACCGATAAAAAACTTTTATATTGCTTACGCCTTTTTCTTTCTCTTGAACACATCTGCGGGAAGCTGGGCGAGGACTATGGCGACGAACATGATGATGCAGCCGCTGAGCTCCCTTACCGACATTTTCTGATCTATCAACACCCACGCGAATATGACGGCGAACACCGATTCGAGACACAGCAGGAGCGAAGCGACCGTTGGGTCTGAATCGCGCTGGCCGAGGGTCTGGAAAGTGAACGCCACTCCGCAGGACAAAATACCTGTGTAGAGCAGATAGGGCGCGGCGCTCATTATGGCATGGATACTCGGCTTTTCAAAGATAAACATAAGAACGACGGATATCATGCCCGAGACAAAGAACTGCGCGCACGAGAGCTTGACTCCGTCGACTATAGCCGAATATTTGTCGATAACAAGAATATGTATCGCAAAGCCGACCGAACACGCGAGAGCGAGCAATTCGCCCTTGCCGAAAGTCGCCTTGCCGCCCGCACACAGCAGATAGAGTCCGACAACGCCGAGCCCGACGCCGATCCACACGGGAAGACTGACGCGCTTTTTGAAGAAAACGAGGCTGATTATCGGTACGAGAAGCATATAGAGCGCAGTTATGAAGCCGACCTTGCCGACCGTTGTATAGCCGAACGCCGCCTGCTGAAGATTGCTCGACACGCAGAGAACCGTTCCGCAGACAAGCCCGCCGACAATGAGACTTTTTCTGTCTTTTTTCTTCTCTTCGGGCGTTTTCTGTTCGGCCGAGCCGAGCTTTTTGTTTTTTGATTTTTGAACTCCCGACATTATTGCAATGACCGGCAGGAGCACCGTGCCGCCCATAATCATTCTTATGCCGTTGAAGGTCAGAGTTCCGATTACTTCAAGTCCCTCGCTCTGAGCCACAAACGACAGTCCCCATATAACGGCGGCGAGAATGAGAAAGATGCCGCCTTTAAGCTGTCCTTTTTTCGTTGTTATCACTCCACTGAAGTTTTCCGAAATATGATAGCACAAAGGCAAATAATAAAAATCGGATTTTGGAATAAAATATAATTTTCAAAAAGATTTTCGGTTTATCTCTCCGCGAGCGGAAGTATTGAGCCGATATCGGTTAATTGAAAGTCCCCTGCCTCCTCCGCACACACGCCGAACGAAGAGAGAAAGGCTCTGATTTTTTCGCCGTCCCTATGAGACGAAAGCGAGCCGTTGAATAGCATTGTATCGGGCGCAATGAGCCCGCAGCAGCCGCCGATAAAGCCATATTCGCGCCCGGGCAGGGCGACATCGCCCTTTGAGACGAGCAGTACAGCAAGTCCATTTTTTTCGGCCGCCGAGGCTATTGACACATCATCGGTAATTATCGCGCTTTCAGTCACCGGCACTACCGAGCATTTTGTGTAGCCCTGGCGCACGGGTATTAAACTACGCCCGGAAAAGTCGATGTTTTTGCAGACGGTTTTGGGATTGAGTATCGCATAATTGCCGAAAAGCGCGGCATTGAGCGGCACATCGGCTGGATATTTATCGCCGAGCGGAGTGTCGAGAACCTGCACATTGAAGCCAAGTTCAGTGAGCTTTTCTATATTTTCACGCTGTTCGCGGCTCAATATGATTTTTCGCCCGCCGAGATGCAATAAGTGCAAATCGGCGTGGGCGGCTGTGCCGTCGGTTATCGCGGCACACGGCAGGATATCAAAAACACTGATACCGCGCAAGCGAAGATATTCTTTTGCTTTTTCTGCGCCGACGCTTACAGCGGCGAGGGTGATTCCCCTCTTCGGCAGGTTCGGCGATTCTATAGGGGTCATAAAATTCATCAGTCAACGCAGTTCGCGAACGCCTCATAGACATTCTTGACGCCGATGACCTCTATCTCCTTTTTGAGCTTGTCCGGCACGGATTTGAAATTATGGCGTGGGATGATGCAAGTTTTAAAGCCGAGTCGGGCCGCCTCTTTTATGCGCTGTTCGCAGTGGTTGACGGAGCGAATCTCGCCGCCGAGACCTATCTCGCCGAAAGCGAGCACATCGTCTCTTATCGGGACATCCTTGAGGCTCGAAATAAGCGCAAGCGCGACGGAGAGGTCGGTCGCGGGTTCATCGAGCTTGAGTCCGCCGATGACATTTATATATGCATCCATATTGCCGAAGAAATAGCCCGCTCGCTTTTCGAGGACGGCTAAGAGCATAGCCATGCGGCTGTAATCAAAACCTGTCGCCATACGGCGGGGATTGCCGAAGCTCGACGCGCTGACAAGAGCCTGAACCTCGGCGAGTATCGGGCGAGTGCCCTCCATAGCGCAGGCGATGCAGGTGCCCGAAGTGTTCTTCGGTCTGCCTGAGATGAGCATAAGAGACGGATTCTCGACCTGAGAAAGTCCGCTGTCGAGCATCTCAAAAACGCCTATCTCATTCGTCGAGCCGTAGCGGTTCTTGACGGCACGGAGGATTCTGTAAGACATATTGCGGTCGCCCTCGAAATAGAGCACCGCGTCAACTATATGTTCGAGCACCTTGGGTCCCGCGATGTTGCCGTCCTTGTTGACATGACCGACAACTATAATCGGGATATTGCTGCTCTTCGCGGTGCGCATGAACATCGAAGTCGATTCGCGCACCTGAGTGACACTGCCCGCAGAGGAGCTGAGGTCACTTATGACCATAGTCTGTATCGAGTCGATGATAACGAGCCCGGGCTTGTTGATATTTATATACTCGCATATAGCCTGAACGTCGGTCTGGCTCATGAGAGTAAGGGTCGGGCTTGTGACCCCGAGCCTGTCCGCGCGGAGCTTTATCTGATAGACCGACTCCTCGCCCGAGACATAGAGAATATCGAGATCCCTGCCGATATACTGGCATATCTGAAGAAGAATCGTCGATTTGCCTATGCCGGGGTCGCCGCTCAGGAGCACCAGCGAGCCTTTGACTATTCCGCCGCCGAGGACGCGGTCGAGCTCGGTGAGCCCTGTCTGATAGCGTATCTCCTCATCGGCGGTTATCTCGCTGAGTGCATATGTCTTGACGCTGCGCGCGCTCGCGCCGCTCTTGGACGCCGGAGCGGCGGGCGCTTTTATCTCCTCGTTCATGGTGTTCCACTCGCCGCAGCCCGGGCAGCAGCCGAACCATTTCGGGCTCTCATAGCCGCATTCAGAACAGATATAGACCGATTTTGCCTTGCCTGCCATTTTATGTTACCTCCGTCAGTTTTTCGTCTTGTTTTAAATAGTCTGTTATACCGCACATGACTGAAAAAGCCATGGCGTTCTGATAATTATCGTCTTTTAGTTTCAGCGTTTCGGCGGCGTTCGAGAGAAAGCCGCACTCGACCATAACCGCCGGAGACTGCGCATGATAGAGCAGATATATCTCAGTGCCAGTGCGCTTGACGGCGCGCTGATTCTGAGGCTGGATAAGCGAGCGGATATCCTGCTGAATCGCCTTTGCCAGCTTTTCGCTCTCCGGATTGTTTTTTGAATAGAACACCTGCGCGCCGCTGTATGACGGGCCGCCGTAGTGGTTCTGATGTATGCTCACGAACAGGGCGTCGGGCGTCTGTTCGATGATTTTCATTCTGTTTTTTATATCCGAGACTTTTTGCTGACGCACGGTTTTTGCGGAGTCGTCGGCTATATCGTCGTCCGTTTCGCGAGTCATGATGACATTGTAGCCCGCAGTGTCGAGCATATCGCGCAGCTTCAGGGCTATGGACAGATTTATATCTTTTTCGACCGTTCCGTCCGCCGCAGTCGCGCCGCCGTCCATGCCGCCGTGACCTGCGTCAACGATAATTGTCACTGTGCGGAGCGCATTTGAAGAGACCCTGCGCGCATATCCGGAGCCGCGTGAGGATATCATCACGAAGCATATAATCATTATTACAACAGCCGCCGCGATACCGAGAGCGACGAGCCTTGAACGCTTTTTGAAATTTATCACCATACCGACACCCCCACAAAAGAATATGCGGAGAGTCGCGGCATTATTAGAACAGCGGCGGGCAAAATAGGAAAAAGGAGCTGAGAAAATGAAAGGAATAACAAAAATTATCGGCGGTCTTGCCATCGGGACGGTCAACTCCGCGCTCGGAGCCGGCGGCGGAATGATCGCCGTGCCGATGCTCAGAAAAAGCGGAATGGAGCAAAACAGAGCGCAGGCAAACGCGGTGGCGCTCATTATGCTGCTGACCGCGGCGAGCGCGGGAATATATATTTACACAGGGAAAGTAACCTTCGGCGATGCGCTCCCCTATCTCCCGGCGGGGCTTATAGGAAGCGTTCTCGGTTCTTTCATTCTGCCGAAGATACCGACGAAAATACTCGGCAAGATTTTTGCCCTTTTCATGCTTTGGGCGGGAGTGAGGATGCTGATGCGATGAAAACGATACTGGCAGCTTTTCTCTCGGGTCTCGCCGGCAGTCTCGGGCTCGGCGGAGGCGGGGTGCTGGTGCTCTATCTCGTGCTCGCACTCGGTATGCCGCAGCTCAAGGCACAGGGCATAAATCTATTATTTTTTATCCCCTGCGCGGTGCTTTCAAGCATAGTTTATTCATTCAAAAAGCTCATCGACTGGAAAAGCGTTCTGCTCTTTGCCGCAGGCGGTCTGCCGGGAGTTTTGCTCGGCAGTCTCGCGGTATCGCACATGAACAGCAATATTCCCGGGAAAATCTTCGGCGGGTTTCTGCTGCTCATGGGCATAAAAGAGCTGTTCAGGAAAGGTGATTGATGCGCCGATAGTCGAGATAATCCTGGAGAATCATCACGGCGCTGACGGCATCGACAACTGCCTTGCGCTTCTTGCCGCGCGTGTTCGTGACATTCAGGGCGTTATGCGCCGAGACCGTTGTCAGGCGTTCGTCGCGCATAACGGTCTCTATGCCCGAAAACTCGGTCAGAGCCGCCGCAAAATCCTCGCACCGCTGAGCGCGTTCGCCGTGGGTGCCGTCCATATTGACGGGCAGACCGACAACTATCAGCTCCGCCTTTTTCTCTTTTGCTATCTCTGTTATTTTTTCTATCAGCGGCTCGGGTTCTTTTTCTGTTATAACGGTCACTGGAGACGCCAAAAATTCGGTCTTGTCGCAGACGGCTATGCCCGTTCGCGTATCTCCGTAATCTACCGACAGGATTATCATAAAATACCTCTTAATTAAAAATTAGCCGCACCGTTATCAGGTGCGGCCGTTTATATATTTTTTCGCCGCAGGTTGAGTTTAATCGTCCGAACGCGGGCTTGTCGGAAGGATGGAATTGATAATATTGCTGACCGCCTCGCCGACTCCGCTGACGACATCGCTGACGGATCCGCCGCCGCATGCGGTACACTCGGCGGGCATTGCGGACTTCTTATAATACCCCTTTGCTGTCTCCTTGCACGAGGGCGAAGCGAGAAGTCCGGTCTTCTTGCAGTAGTCCTTCTCCTCGACCTTGCCGGTCTTGGGGAACTCCTTGACGGGCAGGTTCGCGTGGATGCGGTCGAGCAGTTCGATATAGACTCGTCCGGAAGCACTGTATCTGAACGGAATGACCTTGGGCTTATCGTAGCCGAGCCAGACTGCGCAGACATAGTAAGGCGTGCCGCCGGCTATCCAGCTGTCCTTGGTGTCACTCGTGGTACCGGTCTTGCTCATCAGCTCGAACTTGCCGAGATTCTTGCTCTTGCGGAAATCTCTTGCCGGGACAGTCTTGAGCAGTTCGCGCATAACCTCTGCGGTATCCTCGCTGAGGACTCTCTCGGGCTCGGACTTCGTTTCGAGCAGGACTTCCGTACCCGTAGCATTGGTGACTTTATAATAGCAATAGGGCTCATAGTAATAGCCGTTGTTGCCGAACACAGCATATGCCGCCGCCATTTCGACAGTAGTGACGCCGTTTGTCAGAGCGCCGGTTGCAAGGGGCGCGATATTCGCATCCGCAGAATCATCAAGAGTTGTCAGATGGAACGTCTTTTTCATGAAGTTATAGGCTTCGTTGACGCCGAGCATCTCCGTAATTATTCTGACGGGCACGGTATTGAACGACTTCTGGATAGCATACTGGACGGTTATCTCTTTCTTGCTTCCGTTCGTACCGTCCGCATTCTGCGGCCAAAGCTTGCCGTTTTGATAGATTGAATAGTCGAGAATCATGCTCGACCAGTTGATATAGTTCTTCTCGAGCGCGAGAGAATAGGTTGAAAGGGGCTTTATGGACGAACCGGGCTGTCTCGGGGACTCGGACGCTCTGTTGAGGCAGAGGTTGCCGTTCTTTTCGCCCGCCTGTCCGACTATGCCGACGATTCTGCCCTCATAGTCCATGACGGTTGCAGCAGACTGAGCGGCGGGATGCTCGGCGGTGTCTGCCTCCTTATCGAAAGCGATCCTGTTTGAATATACGGTGTTGAGAACCTTCTGAACATCGGGGTTGGCAGCAGAATATATCTTGAGTCCGCCGTAATTTATCTTCTCCATCGCCTGGCGGTAGGTGTAGCCGTATTTGCTCATCAGATCCTTGCAGACGGTCTTGATGACATAATCGACATAGAAATCCTGATATTCCTTCTCGGTGTTCTTGTCCTCGGTAGTGTTCTTGGTCTTGCCCGGCTTCGGAACATAGCCCTCGCTGTTTGTGAACACGAGCTTATAGTTAACTGCTTCTTCGTACTCCTCTTTGCTTATCGCCTTTTCCTCGAGCATATATTTGAGGCAGAGTTCCTGACGCGTTTTGTTCGCCTCGGGATTGAGCAGAGGGTTATACTTCGTCGGCGCTTTTGTTATGACCGCAAGGGTCGCGCACTCGGCGAGGTTCAGTTCGCTGACATCCTTGCCGAAATAAGTCTCGCTCGCGGTCTGGACGCCGTAGCATCCGTTGCCGAGATAAAGGGTGTTGAGATAAGCTTCAAGAATAGCGTCCTTGCTGTAGTGCTGTTCAAGATTCAGAGCACGCTCTATCTCCTTGAACTTTCGGACGACCGTGACCTCCTTGTCGTTGGTCAGGTTCTTGACGAGCTGCTGGGTTATTGTCGAGCCGCCGCCGGTCGAAAGTCCTGTTGCCGCGCCGAAAGTGCGCAGCCAATCGACACCATGATGCTTCTCAAAACGCTTGTCCTCAAGGCAGACGAAAGCGTTTCTGAGATTTTCCGGCATCTTGTCGAAATCGACCCATATTCTGTTCTCCTCGCCGTGGAGCTGAGCCATTTCAACGAGCTCGTTGTTGCTGTCATAGGCATAGACGAACGAGGTCTGGTTCTGATTCGCCTTGTAGTCATCAAGATTTATCGCGATCTCACCGTGGGCAAAGGACACGATATTGAAGAAAACATAACCTCCGATTATCGCCGCGGTGAGCATACCGACAACGAGCACGCAGAGGATAACCAGCAGAGCTATCCTGCCGGCTTTTTTATTCGGCTTTTTATTCTTCTTTTTGGAAGATTTTTTGGCTGTTCCCATCTTTTTCGATGCGTTTGCGGAGCTGTTTGCCATCCGTGCGCCTCCTTCACATTACAATCCAGTTAAAAATTATAGCATACTTTTTGCAAAAAGTTTAGTCTAAATCCAAATATTCTCACTATTTTGTAAAATCAAAACAATAGCAGTGTATAAAACAACGTATAAAAACGCCCGAAAGGGGCAAAAATCACCACGAAAGCAGAAAAAGTAAGCCTGCGGAAAGGAAAAGAAAAGATGAAAACCACGATAAAAAGCATCGCCGTTGCCCTTGCGTTCTGCGCCGCGGCGTTTCTAACCGTCTCGGCTATAATCGAAAACACCGCACCGGACGGGAGCGAAAAATACATCATGCGCGACTACAACGGCAGGATAGCGGTGTTCGTATACGGCGAGGACGAGCCGCAGGAGGTGTTCGATGTTTTCACATCCTCCCTGCCCCGCGGCGAAGCCGAGCGCGTCTACAAGGGAATAACGGTCGAGGGCGACGAAGCACTTCAAAAGCTGATAGAAGATTTTACAGGGTAGCAAAAACAAAAGCGGCTGTTATCATCACGCAGGCACTTAGCCTCATGATGAACAGCCGCATTCTATTTTTATTATCGATATTTATTCGCCCTTATCAAACATATCGTTAAGCTGTGCGCACACGGCGGACATTCTGCCGATACGCTCGCGCAGAATAGTTTCGGCTTTCTTCTGCGCCTCGGCGACTATTGCGTTCGCCTGCTCCTGCGCTTCGGTAACTGTCTTCTGTGCCTGGCTGCGCGCGGCGGTAACTATTGCATCCGACTGACCGCGAGCCGACTCATTACTCACTTCGAGCAGACTCTTCTGCGCCTCAAGGTCGGATATCTCCTTTTCGAGAGCTTTCTTTCTGCTCTCTGCGGCGTTGAGCTCGTCAATCATATATCTGCCCTGCTCGTTTCTGAGCTTTTCGAGGCGCTTTATATGCTTTGCAAATGCCACGCAGTTGTTATACAAACTGCGGTTCTGCGTTCTGAGAGCTTCTATCTCTTCACTAGAAGCCGCTTCGCCCGCGGGAGCTTCGGCGCGCTTTTCAAGCTCCGAGCCCCAGGCGTAAATTTTATTATATTCCTCCTGCAGCATCGAGATATATGAATCCGTTGCCGCGATATCGTATCCCCTATCAACTACGGGGAGCTTCATCTTTCCTTCCACTTCTGTCATTCCTTCCCAAAAATCAGCTGTTTCTCTTTGCTATATCAACAAGGTTCTTGTAGCTTATCGCCATCGACTCGCACGGGTCGATATCGCAGGTGTCCTGCTCGATAACGATATATCTTACACCAGAATCCCTGCATGCGCGGTAGCACTCATCAAGATTGAGGTTGCCCGTGCCTACTTCGGCAAAATCGGGCTTGTTCTCGCTGTTGATTTTATAATCTTTGAAGTGGCAGACCTTCATTCTGCCGCTGAGGCGCTTTATGAAATCCACCGGATCGCCGCCGCCGTACTGAACCCAATATGTGTCCATTATAAAGCCGAACAGCTCAGGATCGGTGTCGTCGATAAGCATATCTATAACGCGCCTGCCGTTATATTTCTTGAACTCGAAGGCGTGGTTATGATAGGCAAAGTGCATCCCCATATCGCGAAGCTTTTTTGCGAGCTCGCCCGTGAGCTTTATGAACTCGCGCACGCCCTCTTCGCTGCCGCTGTACTCCTCCGGCATGCAGCCGACTCCGAGCGTGTCGCAGTGGATCATTTTATGCTCCCTGACAACGACTTCGGTATCGCTGAGCATGCGGTCGAACGAAGTGTGCGTGACACAGACATCCATATTGTACTTATCAACAAGATATGCAACCTTCTCCGGCTCGATAGGTCCGATAGCGGAAATTTGAATCGTGTTGATGCCGATAGAATCAAGATAAGCAAAAGTCTTTTCGGCATCCTCATAATTCTGTATGTAATCGCGTAAAGTATAGAGCTGCGCGCCGAGTTTGATATCCGACACGAGAGCACCTCCGTTCCCGCTTTTTCTACAGATTATTATATTATAGCCGTCCCGAAGTTTCAAGTGAATTTACAAAAAAAGCCCGGACTTGCAAACTCCGGCAAACCGCGAATATAGATATTCTACGGGAGGCGGTGCTGTGTTCGGTTGGTTTTTGCAGTTATTTTCAAACGGATTCCTCTTTTTTATCCTGCATCTGAGCCAGCCGGGCTCATTTGCCCCGCCGCTGAGTGCGGCGCAGGAGCGCGAGGCTCTTGCGAAAATGCACGCAGGCGACAAATCGGCGCGCAGCGAACTCATCGAGCACAACCTGCGGCTCGTGGCACACATAGTCAAAAAATACTACGCCGCATATTCGGATCAGGACGATCTTATTTCGATAGGCACGGTCGGGCTGATAAAGGCTATAGACTCGTTCAAGCCCGACAAGGGCACGCGCCTTGCGACATACGCCGCGAAATGCGTTGAAAATGAGATACTGATGCACTTTCGCTCGATGAAAAAGAGCGCGCACGACATCTCGCTCGAAGACCCGATCGACAGCGACAGCGAGGGAAACCCGCTCACGCTAATGGATATTATCTGCACGCCGGACTGCATCGCGGACGATCTCGATTTGAAGATAAAGAGCGAGAAGCTGCGCGGGCTCGTCATCGGCATACCCGACCCGCGCGAAAAGGCGATAATCGTCATGCGCTATGGGCTCGACGGCAACGAGCCGCTGACTCAGCGAGAGATAGCGTCGATGATGAACATTTCCCGCTCCTATGTCAGCAGGATAGAAAAGCGCGCGCTCGAAAGGCTCGGGAAAGGAATGAGGCAGCCGTGAGAATCATCCCACGGCTGCATTTTTATTTTATAATGTCGTTATCCTTGATGTACTTCACAGTTTCATCAACAGTTGTGAACGCGAGGGCAACCGAAGTATCGGCGGCTCCGTAATAGATAGCTATTCTGCCGGTCTCGGCATCCGCGAGCGCGGCGCACGGGAACACGACATTCGGCACATCGCCGACGCATTCATAGAGCTCATGGGGAGCTAACAGGAAGCTATCCGCGCGGTGGAGCACTTTCCACGGCTCATCTTTATCGAGGATGGCGGCGCCCATGCTGTAGGTGAAGCCATTGCAGCTCGTGAGCACGCCGTGATAGAACATGAGCCAGCCCTCGTCGGTTTCAATAGGAGTCGGACCCGCTCCGACTTTTGTCGCCTCCCAGTTCTCGACCGGGCTCATAACAAAGCGGTGCTTACCCCAATAAGTGAGGTCTTTCGACTGACTGATGAATATATCGCCGTAAGGGGTGTGTCCCCTGTCGCACGGGCGAATGAGCAGAAGATACTCGCCGTTCACCTTGCGCGGAAAAAGAACGCCGTTGCGGGCAACAGGATAGCAGGCATCCTCAAGCTGAGTCCAGCTCTTGAAATCCTCTGTATATGCTATGCCGATAGTTGTGCCGTGAGGGGTGAGATTGACCCACGAGAGATAGTATTTTCCGTCGAGTTCGCACAGGCGCGGATCGTAGCCGTTGAAGATATATTTATTCTCAAGCTCCCAGTTTATCGCGTCTTTACTGAAGCCGACAACGAGCTTATGGGTGCGCGAGCGGATATCCGCCCTGAAAACTCCGGCAAAGCCCGAGCCGTAAGGCACAACAGCGGAATTGAAAATGCTGTTCGCCATATGCAGATTGTCGCGGGTGATAACGGGATTGCTGCTGTAACGCCACACGGGATATTCAAATCCTGCGGGCTTATCCTCCCACGGGATGTTTGGTATGTTTGTTCCGATTATTTTTGCCATATCTGACTCTCCTTCCGTCCTTTAGATTTTAGCATAGAGGAAGCGGAAAAGTAAAGAGAGAGCGCAGAAAAATAAAAAAGTTGCCGGGTTTTAAAAAAAAGTTTGGAAAAAGACTTGTCAAAACGCTTTTCTTGTGGTATTATTGATGAGCTTTCCGGGTGTGGCGCAGCTGGGCGAGGAGAAATGCCGCCGCCTGTGGCGGATGAAGGCATTGCTTCGAGGTGAAGAAACAAGGAGCGGAACGAGCGCTCCAAGCGAAGTACCGCGACTATGTTTCTGAAGGAAGCGCCGCGGCGATTAGCAAAAGCCGACAAGCGGGAAGCAAACTGAATTTAGGTACAACCGGGTGTGGCGCAGCTGGTAGCGCGCTTGACTGGGGGTCAAGAGGCCGTGAGTTCAAGTCTCGCCACTCGGACCAATTAAAAAGCTTTGAAATCTAACGGTTTCAAGGCTTTTTATTTTTCGCGTAGGATTAGAAAGTATATATTTTCTAACACTTCTTCTAACACTTTGCTATTTAGCTAAAAGGTTTATTAATACACTTGCTTAAGCAAACCGCAAATGAAAACATTTCTATTATCCTGTATTCACATACAAAAAAGCTTGGAAAGTGCAGAGTAAATGCAGAGTATTACGGACTAAACCAGCTAAAAAAATATATAGGAAATCCCGAAACACCGCTATTGATGTTCCGGGATTTTTGTGTATTATTTTATCGCTATTTACTTCACTCCGTCGAGTTCAAAGGCATAGAGCCAGCCGCATTTCATTTCGTCGGGGTTTATCTGCGGGAATACGAGCTTTGCTTTGCCGTTGTCGTTTTCGACGGCTATGGGCGCGTCATGCGCTAAAAGCTTCGCCTTTATATCCGGATTGTAATCCACCTTGTCGAGCGTGAGGCTGCCGAACGGATAGGCGTTCGTTATCGCGTAGACTTTGTCGCCCTTTCTGGTGTAATATGTACCCTCCTGCGGCGCTTTGGTATAAATGCGCGTGCCGTAGATAGCGTCGCCATTGACGCTGAGCCACTTACCCATATCGAGCAGGCGCTCCTGCATAATAACAGGGATAGTGCCATCCGCGGCGGGGCCGATATTGAGCAGGAAGTTGCCGCCCTTTGAGACGAGCGAGCAGAGTGTTTCGATAAGTTCCTTGCTGCTCAGATATTCGTCAACGCCCTCGATGCGGTTGAGTCCGAACGATGCGCCAATACCGCGGCACTCCTCGAACGGGCGATCGAGCTCGACCTCTTCGATGCGTCTGCCGTTGTCGATTATGCCGTATTCGGTGGTGAAATTGCCGCCCAGGCGACCTCTTGTCTCCGTGCCCCAGCGGTCGTTGGGGACTATCGTATCTTTAACAGGCGATTCGTTATAGAGCCACTGGAGGAAGTCTGTCGAGTGCCAGACGGAGCTCGGGTGATCCCACTCCCCGTCCGTGAACAGAGTCCACGGCTCGTATTTTGTTATAAGCTCTTTGAGCATCGGGATAAGATGCTTTACGGCATACTCCTCGGGATCTTTGAGGTAGAGCGGATGGAACCACTCATAAACCGAATGGTAGACGCCGAACTTAACATCCGTCTTTTCGAGCGCGGTTTTCAGCTCGCTGCAGAAATCCCTGTGGGGGCCGACATCGACGCTGTTCCAGTTCCACGCATAGTCGCTCCTGAACAGGCAGAAGCCGTCGTGGTGCTTCGAGACGAGGTTTATATACTTTGCGCCGGACTTTTCAAAGAGCTGCGCCCACTCGTCGGCATCAAAAAGCTCCGCCTTGAAGCCGCCGACAAAGTCCTCATACTGCGTTCCGGGGGCATACACCCTGTCGTGGAACTTGCGCGCGGCGCTGTTCTCGTCGCGTATCTGCTGCATATACCACTCGTCATACTGCCCTTTTTCGGTATACGCAGGCACGGAATAGAGACCCCAGTGGATGAATATGCCGAACTTCGCATCCGCGAACCAATCCGGCACATGGCGGCTGTTGAGCGATTCCCAGTTGTTTTCGTAATGCATTTTAACTCTCCGTTTTTGTTATATTTCTGAAAAGACGTCGCCGACGCCGTTGAATATATATGTGGGTCTGTAGGGATAGAGATTGACATCCTCGAGGCTCGTGACTCCCGAAAGGACGAGGACTGTGTCAAGACCTGTTTCGATGCCCGCGATGACATCCGTGTCCATTCTGTCGCCTATCATCGCAGCCTCCGCCGAATGGACGCCGAGCATCTTGAGTCCCGTGCGCATCATGAGCGGATTGGGCTTGCCGACAAAATACGCTTTCTTGCCCGTCGCCATCTCTATGGGTGATATGAGCGCGCGGCACGCGGGGACTATACCGTCCTCGACGGGACCCGTGAGATCGGTATTTGTGCCGATGAGCTTTGCGCCGTTTCTGACGAGGTTCGACGCATGGACGACCGTCTCATAGTTATAGCTCGAAGTCTCGCCGACTATGACATAATCCGGGTCGATGCTGTTCATAGTAATGCCCTGGTCATAGAGCGCGTTGACGAGTCCGGGGGCACCGATAACATACGCCGAGCAGCCGGGCTTCTGACTGCTGATAAATTTTGCCGTTGCGAGGGCGCTGGTATAAAAATGACTCTCGTCAACATAAAGTCCCATTCTCTCAAGCTTCTGCTGAAGCTCACGCGGCGAGCGTTCGCTCGAATTCGTAAGGAACAGGAACGACTTGTTTTCTTTATACAACCACTCCACGAACTCTTTGACATCCGGAAGCAGTCTGTCTCCGTGATATATGACACCGTCCATATCACATATAAATCCTTTTTTCGCTTTTAATGCATCCATATTTTCCCTCCCATGATAGGTTAGAATAAGCTTATCAGTTAACGGATGCAAAGTCAATAACTTACTTTGCGTTTATATTCACAAGCTCTGCGCGGAGCTTTGAATAGACTATTTTCTGGCTGCTGTAGAGTCCGTAATAGCCGGAGAGCAGATAGCTCACAGCGGCGGCGAGCGCAAACAGCGGCATACCCTGCGCGCCGAAGAGTTCGATGCTCAGGAATATTGAAGCGAGCGGACAGTTGACAACGCCGCAGAAAAGCGAGACGAGTCCGACCGCCGCGGCAAATCCGGGATCAAGCCCGATAAGTCCGCCGACGACGCATCCGAAGGTTGCGCCGACGAAGAAAGTCGGGACTATTTCGCCGCCCTTGTATCCCGAGCCGACAGTGACGGCGGTGAAGATAAATTTGAGCAAAAACGCCTCTGGTTTCGCATTGCCGCCGATGGCGCGCTCAACTATATCCATGCCCGCGCCGTTGTAGTCACCGCTTCGGCAGATAAGAGACAGCGCGACGATTATCAATCCGCCGACGACTGCGCGGACGAAAGTGTTTTTGAAAATTTTTGCAAAGAGCTTATGCGTACCGTGCAGGCCGAGGCAGAACCCGATACTCAGCAGAGCGCATATTGCGGCGAGCAGAGCGGTAAGCAGGCAGCTCTTGAGCGAAAATGCAGGGATATTCGAGACGGTAAACGCGACGGGTTCGGTGCCCATAAGAGTCGAGATAAAATATGCGACGAACGCAGACACGACGCACGGGAGCAGACCTGCATAGTAAATGACACCGACGCTGATAACACCGAGGGCGAAAACGGCGGCGGTTATAGGCGTTCCGAAAAGCGCGGAGAACACGGCGCTCATTCCGCACATCGTCATGATATGCATATCTTTTTCATCGAGGCGGGATATTTTGCCTATCAGTCCCGCGATGCTGCCGCCGAGCTGAAGAGCCGCGCCCTCCCGTCCGGCGGAGCCGCCGAAGAGGTGCGTTATAACAGTTGAGACAAATATCAGCGGCGCGAGCAACGCCGGCACGCCCTGCGGCGAGCGCACGGCATCGAGTATTTCGTTCGTACCGATATCCTTTTTGCCGGAAAGCTTATACAAACCGGCTATCACAAGTCCGCCGACGGGCAGCAGAAATACTATCCACGAATGAGCCTTGCGCACGCCGGTAACATATTCGACGCTCAGATGAAACAGCGCTCCGACCGCGCCGCCCACGGCTCCCGTGACTGCGGCGAGAGCAAACCATTTCAGAAAAGTCAGCAGATACTTTCCCGCCGACTTACAGTTATTTTTCAGATTTATTTTGACAGACTCCACTTTTACCCCATCCATTAATATATGTTGATTAGATTTTATCACTTTATCACGGCTTTGGCAACGAGAAGAAAAAATTTGAGCCGGCGGTTGATGTGATTATTGGCAAAATCAAAACAATTGATTTTATTCTTGGTAATTCGGAATTGTTATGGCTTTGTATCAGATGCCGCCGAATTTGTGCAGATTTCGCGGGCGGATGATATCCGCCCTACCGTGCACTCATATTACTTTGAGCAAAGCAAAACAATTCATCGGTCTTGGTTTACGCCGAACTGTCTTCCTTTACGCAAGGGAGTCAAAGTAAAATTTATATTGCGATAAAAATTCAAGGACCGCCGGAGCGATCCTTGCTTTTTTATTTTTCTTTGAGCAGTTTTGCGAGTTCATCCATAAACGTATTGATATCCTTGAACTGCCTGTAGACGGAGGCGAAGCGGACATATGCGACTTCGTCGATGCTCTTGAGCTTCTCCATCGCGAGCTCGCCGATATAGACGGTAGTCACCTCGCGGTCGAGCGAATTCTGGAGCACGGCTTCAATCTCGCTGACTGCCTTTTCGAGCTGTTCCATATAGACCGGGCGCTTTTCGCACGCTTTGAGCATGCTGTTGAAAAGCTTGTTTCTGTCAAAGACCTCGCGCGATTTGTCCTTTTTGACGACAACTATCGGCACGGTCTCAATTATCTCATAGGTCGTAAAACGCTTGCCGCAGCTAATACATTCGCGGCGGCGGCGTATTCTCTCGCCCTCGTCGGTGGGACGCGAGTCGATGACCTTGCTCTCTTCAAAACCACAGAACGGACACTTCAAAGCTATCACTCCCTGATGAACATATAATATTTATCGCACAAAAACGGTCAAATGTCAAGCTTTTCGAGTCTTCGCATCGAATCGGTCAGCTGATCTATGCGCTCGAAGCCCGAACGGTAGAGCTCGATAACGCAGTCGCCGGAATATCCGGTTTCTTTCATGAGCGAAAAGAGGGCGGCGAAATCGAATTTTCCGTCAAACGGCGGCATGCACTTGTGATTTTCGTCGTGATCACTCAGATGTATGTGGCAGATATTATCGGAAAACTCCATGAAAAATTCTATCGGGTCGACTCCGGCGAGGTACGCCTGCTTGATGTCGAGCACCATGTGAAAATTCGCACCGAGGCGCGCTTTCAGTTCATTCATAAGCTCCGGCATCTGCCCGTTATGATGGACAACATTTTCCTGGGCAAGAATTATCCCCTGTTCCTGCGCGTCGCGGACGAGCAAGCTAAGACGCTCGGCGTATTCGTCCGTGCTGATATTCACCGGCAGCTTTGCGCCGTGGAGCACGACTATTTTCGCGCCTAGCGCAGACGCGGCGGCATAGTATTTTTTGTAAAACTCCCTGTAATCGTCGAAGCGGCGCTCATACTGGCTGAAGAGGATATATCCCTCGGCGAACGAGGTAAACGGATGTATCGAGCGGATGCGGATGCCGCTGTCAGAGGCTATAGACGAAATGCGGCGGAGAAAATCCGGCTCCAATTCCGACGGCGAGTTAAAAAACACCTCGGTAACTTTTGCTCCCGCTTCGGCGACGCAGCGCAGAGCCTCTTCGGTCGCCGCGGGATAAAAACAGGCGGTGGATATTCCGACGGACATTCGTTTTCCTCTCCTTTCCTCAAAAGTAAAAATCTTTGCATTGCGAAAAATCGCACTCCGGGTTAGAATCAAACAAACGGAGGTGAAGATATGCGCGGCATAAAAGAAAAAATCGCAGAAAATTTAAGCTACATAAATCCCGTTTCGCGCAGGATGCTGCTCGGCGCGGTTATTATTTTTGAGCTGCTCTTCACTCTCGCCGTCTGCGCGCTGCTGCTCGCGGGGCGCGGATTCGACTACTGGAGATGCATATATCTTGCAAAGGACGCGATAGACTGCATCCGCCCGAGCATGGGTGTCATGCTCTTCGGCTCGCTGATAATGCAGGCTATCGACCCCAAGGGTGAAAATCAAGATTAGTATTGCACTTAATATGTATATGATATCACAAAAAAGCGCCGAATACAATTAAATTCGGCGCTTTTTGGCGCGTCTGCATATGGACATTTACTAAAAAAGTATGATATACTTTTAAAAGCGTTTTTATTTTGGCGCTTCGGAGGGAATATGACAAGAGACAAGCTAATCAAAAAAATTGCGACATGGATAATGATGGCGATAATGCTTTCGGTCTTCTCGCTGGATATAATCTGCGTTGCGATGTGCAACAGATATCAGAATAAATTTGAAATCACCCCGGCGCAGTTTTCGTCGGACGGCACAGCGGACAGAATACATTTTCTAAACACCTACAACTCAGACGCGATACTCATAGAATCAAACGGCAAATTCGCGCTCATCGACTCCGGCGAGGGAGACCGCAATCCGCGCAGGAAGCTCAGCTACAACGGCAGCGAAGAGGCTGTTATAAAATATCTGAAAAAGGCTGCCGGCGACGCAGAGGGCAAAGTAACGCTTGAAATTGCGCTCGGCACGCACAACCACTACGACCATGTCGGCACATTTGAGGCGATAGCCAACGACCCGGATATCACGGTAAAGACATTCTACATAAAGCCCGTCAACCGCGAGATTGCCCACGAATACGAATACAACGGCTGGGGCATCGAAACAACATACGCAGACACGGTAAAGGCGTTTCAGAACAGGGGCACAGTTGTTACTTCCGAGATACCGAGCGAGCCGTTCAAATTCGGCGACTTCACGCTTACTTTCTACAATACAGCACTCGATGACGCGCGGCTTCACGGGCAGGGCGAAAACGCCGAATCCGTCGGAACGATGGTCGAAAAGGGCAAAAAAAGCGCATTCCTCGCCGCGGACATAACGAGAACCACCGGACTCGAGGGCTTACTTCTGCCGCAGCTTCATAAGGTGGATCTGCTCAAGGTCGGACACCACGGCTACTACGGCTCGACCTCGTGGAAATTCGCAAAGGGACTTTCGCCGAAGATAGCGATAGTCACAAACAGGCTCGGGAAGATATATCCCGATGTCAAATGGACGCTTACAATGAAGAGCCACAGCGCGATATTCGCGACGGTTGACGAAAACGGAATCATCGCAGAATTCACGGACAACGATGAAATCAAGCTTTTCAATCACGCGCAGGATTAAAAAAATATCAAAAGCAGGAGCCGTAGAGGTTCCTGCTTATTTTTTATGCGCCGATTCGCTTGATTTGACGCGCCGCGTCGATTGAATTGTTTTCATCCATTTCGGGGAGCTGATTCCAATAGCGCTTTGGCATAAAGCTCATGCGGCAGCGGGGATTGTACCGCGCCTCGATAGCTACCGTATCATAGAAATGCTTCCACAGCGCGCGGAAATACAGTTCCTCGTCCCCCGCCTGCGGCTGCTCGAAGCCGTCTAACGGGATAATCATTTTCTGCCTGTTATGCCAGACGAGCGCCTGCGAATGGGTCTTGTCATATATGAGAAACGATTCGTTCGGATATCTGTCGCAGAAATGCGGCGCGAGCAGGGGCAGGACGGAATTTTTCGGCTCTATAATTGAAGTGAGGGTGTTATTCTCACTGATGCTGAATCGGACAAAGCCGGTATATTTATGGCTCTCCTGCTTGAGGGCGCGGACGGCTTTCGTCAGGCGCGAAACGGTGTCGTCGGCGAGCATACGCAAGACACCCGCGCCGTAGTGCATCGCCATGTGTACAAAATCATTGATGAGCGTTCCCCTGTCCTCGACGCAGGTCAGGTACCCGAGCCGCACGGCATTCCAGACATCGGCGCTGACATTTTTGAGCCCGCGGCGAACTCTGTCCGCCTTTTGCGGGTCGGTATCAACGGTTTTGCACGCGAAGAGAGTCGGCACGAACTCATCCTCCGCGACTATAGAGCACGGCAGCTCGCGGTTCTCAAAGCTCTCGAAAACAGCTGTCAGAAGTCCCTCGAACGAGCCGTCATATACATATGTTACATCTGACCGTGCAGACATTGTACTACATCCTCTCTTGTTATCCTGTTGTCGAACAGGCTCAGCTGTTCGCCCTGCATATTCGGCAAAAGCGACTGACACCGCTCGGAAATGAGCGAACCGAGGACTCTGTCGGGATTGACATTGAGTCCCGCCAAATGTTTGCCCTTGCAGGTTATGAAATACTGGGCGCGTTTGAGCACCACGCCGAGTTTTTTGAGATCTTCAAAGCTCAGCGGCGAAACACGCCGAGCCGCCAAAATTCTTTGAACGCTGCGCACGCCGACTCCCGGTATTCTAAGCAGTTCTTCCTTTGTTGCGCGGTTTATTTCGAGTGGGAACAGCTCCATATGATTGAGCGCCCAGTTGCATTTTGGGTCAACATAGGGGTTTAAGAACGGGTGCTTTTCATCGAGCAGTTCGTTCGCATCGAAGCCGTAATAGCGCAAAAGCCAATCCGCCTGATAGAGTCTGTGCTCGCGCAGAAGCGGCGGTTCCGTTGTCTTTGCGGGCAGAAGCGGATTCTCGACGACCGGGATATACGCCGAATAGAACACGCGCTTGAGCTCGTATTTTTTATAGAGCGCCGCGGACAGCGACATTATCTGATAGTCGCTGTCAGGCGTTGCGCCGACTATCAATTGCGTGCTCTGACCGCCGGAGGCGAAACGCGGCGCGTGCTTATATCTGACAAGCTCCGCCGAGCTCTCTTTTATCTTATTTGTAATAAGTCCCATCGGGCGGAGTATCGACTCCTTTGTTTTGTCCGGCGCGAGAGTTTGCAGGCTGTTGTTCGACGGCAGCTCGATATTGACGCTCATTCTGTCCGCGAGCATACCGAGGCGGGTTATCAGCGCGTTATCCGCGCCCGGGATCGCCTTGGCGTGGATATATCCGCCGAATTTATATTCTTCGCGCAGGATACGCAGAGTCTCAATCATACGCTCGCAGGTATAATCGGGACTGCCGACGACGGCGGACGAGAGGAAAAGCCCCTCGATATAATTGCGGCGATAAAAATTCATCGTCAGCTCCGCGAGCTCGCGCGGTGAAAATGTCGCGCGGCGGACATCGTTGGAGACGCGGTTGACGCAATATTTGCAGTCAAAAACGCAGGCATTGCTCATGAGAACTTTCAGCAGAGATATACATCTGCCGTCCGCCGCGAAGCTGTGGCATATGCCGCACGCGGCGGCGTTGCCTATCCCCTCGCCGCCTGAGGATCTGTCCGTTCCGCTGCTCGTGCAGGCGACATCATATTTCGCCGAATCGGAAAGTATCTCCAGCTTGTCAAACAGATCCACGTTCTCACCAGATTTCAAACATTTGTTCGTACACATTATACATCAGAACATTTGTTTGTGTCAAGAGCTAATATAAAAAATATCGGCCGCGCCTAAACTTCGGGCACAGCCGATATTATTTTACAGGATGATGCAGATGAGTCCGCTGCACCCCTCGTTGATGACTTTTTCGAGCGTCTCCTGCAGCTTCATACGCGCCGCGGCGGGCATACGATAGAGCTTATTGTGCAGTCCCTCGTTGACGAGCTCATGCAAAGACTTGCCGAAGATATTCGACTCCCATATCTTTGTCGGGTCCTCTTCGAACTCCTTGAGCATATAGTTGACAAGTTCTTCTGACTGGGACTCCGAGCCGACTATCGGCGCGACCTCGGTTGTTATATTCGCCTTCATCATGTGTATCGACGGAGCGGAGGCGCGCAGGCGCACGCCGTATCTGCCGCCCTGGCGCATTATCTCCGGCTCTTCGAGGCTCAATTCATCGAGCGACGGCATGACTATTCCGTAGCCCGTCGCTTCAACTTCGTCGAGCGCGCCCTTGAGCCGCTCATATTCGCGGCGCACGGCGGCGAGTTCGCGCATGCAGCTCATCAGATCCTGCTCACCGGAGATATCGAGTCCCGTCTCCTCGGCGAGTATCTTATAGAAGAGACTGCCGTCTATCTGCGCCTCTATCCGCGCCGCGCCGCAGGACAGATCCATTTTCGCTATCTTTGCGCCCGTCACATATTCACACGCGCAGATATCCTCGGCGAGGTGTTTTACATCGCGGAGGGTGCGGAGGTTCTGCGCCGCTTCGCTCACGGCGCTGCAAAGTCCCGAGCGCAGCCAATGATCGCGGCTGAGAGTCATAGCCCAACCCGGCAGACCGACACTGACTTCTTTGACGGGGAATTCGAAGAGCACCTGAGTGAGAATCTCTTTTATCTCCTCCTCGCCTATCTCGAGGCAGTTCACGGGCATGACGGGCACGCCGTATTTATCGGTCAGCGACGCCGCCATATTTTTGACTTCGTCGGACTCAGGATTCGTGCTGTTCAAAAGGACAACAAACGGCTTTTTGAGCCCTTTGAGCTCGGATATTACCCTGCCTTCGGCTTCTTCATATTCGCTGCGCGGAATCTCGCTTATCGAGCCGTCGGTGGTGACAACAAGACCTATTGTCGAATGTTCGCTGATGACCTTCTGTGTGCCTATCTCCGCCGCCATATTGAACGGTATCTCATGCTCGAACCACGGGGTTTTTACCATTCGCGGGCTCTCGCCCTCGATATAGCCGAGGGAGCTCGGGACAATATATCCCACGCAGTCTATGAGCCGCACGCGGAATGTCGCCTCCGCCTGTAGCGATATCTCAACCGCATTTTCCGGGATAAATTTCGGCTCGGTGGTCATTATTGTGCGTCCCGCCGCGGACTGCGGAAGCTCATCGGTTGCACGGTCGCGCACGCTCTGGCTCTCGATATTCGGCAGAACGAGGGCATCCATGAAACGCTTTATAAACGTTGATTTTCCGGTTCTGACAGGGCCGACAACGCCGATATAAATATCGCCCTGAGTGCGCTTTGCAATGTCGCTGTAAATATTTCTCTCCTGCACGGTTATCCCTCCTCAGACTCCGGGTATCAGCAGCATACATTTCTGCGCCACCGTTTCGCCCGTTATGCCGTTTTCCTGCTCCACCGCTTCGACGGTCGTGTTATACCGCCTCGCGATATCCCATATCTCCTCGCCCGCATCCGCAAAATAGACCGTCAGCGCGGCGCCGCCCGTCTTTTTGCCGTCGGAATCGGAGCATTCTATAGAAGTGACGGTCTTGCGGCGGACACTGTCGAAGATACAGCCCGAGATATTCATCTCGACCCTGACATCGGCGCTGCCCGAAGCGCAGGCGGCGCTCGCGGCGGTTATCTCGATGCACGGCGAGCACTTGAGATCGCCGCACTTTCTGACCGCTCGGCGATATTCGTAGTTCGTCTGCCGCTGGGCGTAGCATGGCTGGGATTCGGCATCGGTATAGAGAAAATGTAGTGTCAGTTCGCCGGAGATTATTATTCCGTCGGAGTCCTGCGCCACACTCTTGGATAAGTCGGAGCACCAGAGAGCCAAAATCTGCCTCGCCTCCGGCAGATCCTGCGTACTGCGGCAGGTGAAAGTATCGTTGAATTTATCGGCGATAACCGCGAAATCGACATTGCGGCTCTTTGTTTCAAGGTCGCAGCAGACGGAATAGGCATCGGTGACGGTCGGGAAGCTCAGCTCGCGATAAGCCTTGACTCCCGCGCCGACGCGCGCGCTGATATCAATCAGTCTGTTGTCGCCAGCCTGGTCGGCCTTCGGCAGGACTTCGAGCGAAGTGACAGGCAGGCAGACGCAGCAGGTGCAGTCCTCGTCAATGCCCTCGAGATTTATTATCTGGCTTATCGGCATGGAATGGCCGAAGCTGAATATCTCGCCGCCCTCGCCGCGACAGACCGCGCTGACGGTGAGTTCGCCCTTGACAAACAGTTTGTTGCTGATGACTTTTATCTCCTGCGCGAGCGCCGCCGCCTGCGCGCTCAGCACGCAGGACACCGCCGGGTCGCCGTCGGGCAGAGGCACGGTCTCGCTCATCGGGAACGCAGTCTCGGTGCAGGCGACGAGGCTTGCGGTGCGGCTGTCGCAGCATCTGAGCTGGATTCCCGCGCCCTCTGCTCCGGTTATTATCTCCTCTTCTTTTACTCCGGATATGCCGAACGCCACGCTGACCACGGCGTGGATATCGAGCCTGCGCGGGCTGACGGCGCGGCAGTTGGCATACTGAGTATAGGCGCGCACATTCACGCAGCAGTTTTCATCCGCACCCTTGAGATCGGCGTATTTTGAAAACGGGTATGTCTGCTCGAAGCAGCAGACCGTCCCCTGCTCGTCGGCATAGATGACGCACACGCCGGCTGAGCCGTCTGCCGTCGCTCTGTCGCCCGCGGTCTGGACTGCGGTTATGCGCGGAGTGACAAGGCATTTGAGCACGCGCCTGATATCCGGGCAATAATCCGGCAGGGTTATATCGGCATCTATCGGCTGTTCCGCAGTGCAGCTGCCGAGCGTCTCTTCGACACCGACCGACTGCGTTATAACGTTGATTTGCATCGCATTCCTCTCCTTAACAGAAAATGTCAATGCATTTATATTCCTCCCATGTCCCGCGTATGATAAAAACCTGCGCGGTGTTTTCAAACGCATTTTAGCACTCTTTTAATCAGAGTGCTAAGTATTTACAATTTGTTCACATATCACTGTATTCTTTTTTAACAAAGCAGGGGTACTATATAATCAAACGAAGGGAGCGAGAGCCCCCGGAGAAGAAAGAGAGTGAGTCCGATGGAAATCGGAGAGCAGTCAGACAAATAAAACAATCACTTCAACATGAATAACAATAAACAACAAACGGAGGAATCAATTATGTTTGAACTTACACCTTATGAACGCAGACATCAGCGTGCACTCTTTAATCCTTTCAGAGATATGGAAAACTTCGAGAAGAACTTCTGGGGCGACATGGCCGCAACAGACTTCAAGACTGATATAAAGGACAACGGCAAGGAATATGTGCTCGAGGCAGAGCTGCCCGGATTCAAGAAGGAAGACATTCACGTCGACATTGAAGACGGCTACATGACCATCAGCGCAGAGCGCAGCAACGAGACCGAGAAGAAGGATGACAAAGGCAACTTTGTCCGCCGTGAGAGGTCTTACGGCTCGTTCAGCAGGAGCTTCGATGTCTCGTCCGTCAAGACCGAAGACATCACCGGCGAATACAAGGACGGCGTTCTGACCTTGACGATGCCCAAGAAAGAAGAAAACGTGCCGACATCGAGAAGGATCGAGATCGGCTGATAAAAAGCAAGCGACCCCGGAGGGAATACCCTCCGGGGTTTTGTGTTTTTATATGTGCTTTTTATAAGAGTTACTTCATCCCGTGTTTTTTCATATAATTCGCAATGCAGTCGAGCTCGCTGAAATATATTTTTTCGCCTTTCACTTTCATGAAATGCTCATGCCCTTTGCCGAGCAGGAGGAGGATATCCCCTTTCTGCATATGGTCGAGGGCATATTCAATTGCCTCGGCACGGTCGGTTATCTTGACATACTTACCCGCTCCGCCGCCTTCTTCGACCCAGCCGGCTATCTCGTCTATTATCGCATTCGGATCTTCAAAGTCCGGGTCATCGCTCGTGATTATAATAAAATCACACATCTTTGCGCTGACAAGACCGAGCTCCTGCCTGCGGATAGTCGCTTTGTTGCCTGTCGAGCCAAAGAGCGCAACAACGCGGTTGGGTTTATAATCGCGGACGGTCTCAATGACATTCTCCATACTAAGACCGTTGTGAGCGTAGTCTATAATTACGCTGTAATCATCGCTGACATGGACTATCTGCATTCTGCCGTCGATGCTCACATGCAAAAACGCCTCGCGCATTTTTTCAACGGGTATGCCCATCTTGCGCAGGAGCGCGACGGACGCAAGAACATTGTAGACGCTGAAAAATCCCGGCATACTGACCTGCGCGTGCCACGGGGCGTCGAACCTGCTCTTGCAGTCGAATTCTATTCCGAGGAAGCCCGGGCGGCGCAGAGGATTTATATTCTCCGCATAGTAATCGCACTTTTCGTCGAGCCCGTAGCTTATCACCTCGCCTTTTGACGCGGCGGCGATGTCGTCGAAGAACGCATCGTCGCGGTTGGCGACGGTGAAGCCGCTGTGGACATAGAGCTGCTTTTTCCAATAGGCGTATTCTTCAAACGTCTTATGCTCGTTTCCGCCGATATGGTCGGGCGAAAGATTTGTGAATATCCCGGCGTAGAACTCGACGCCGTAGACACGGCTCATCTTGAGTCCTATCGATGAGACCTCCATGCAGACAGCCTCACAGCCGCCGTCTGCCATCTCGCGCAAAATTTTCTGAAGCTCATATGATTCGGGGGTCGTGTTGACGGTCGGTATTTTTTTGTCGCCGTAGAACGCGCCGATAGTGCCGATAACGCCTGTTTTTATGCCGCAGTTTTCGAGCGCACTGCGCAGGATATAAGTTATACTTGTCTTGCCCTTCGTGCCGGTTATACCTATCATTTTCAGCTCATCCGCAGGGTGGCCGAAGAAGTTTATGCTCATCTGCGCGAGGTCACGGCGCGTGTTTTCGCTCATCAGCACAATTGCATCATCGGGCAGGCTGAGCGCCCCTTCCGCAACGAACACGCGGCAGCCGAGGTCATATGCGCTCTTTGCGTATTTATGTCCGTCAGTCGTCTCGCCTTTCATGCAGACAAATGCCGTGCCCGGTCTTGCCTTGCGCGAGTCGTAGACTATATCGCATATATCCGCCTGCGGATAATCACCCGCAACGGTCGTGCCCTCAAGCAGTTCTTTCAGAAACATTGTATCTCTCCCGTGAAGTCTTATTTTTCAAACGGTCTTATAACAAAGCCAAAATTGAGTTTCTTTTCGTCGATACGGCGAAGTGCACGCTCAGGGTCGTTGTGATACTCCGCCTCGCTGATTCCCGTCATGCGCCAATCGAGGCTGACAACGGTATCTTCAAGGGGCTCAAGCTCAAAATCATGCTTCGTATCCTCGAACATCTGCGCCGTGAAATGCTGGGCATTGAAGCTGAAATGCTCCATGCCGAACGGCTCGAATCTGAGTCCCGCCGCGTTTGAATAGACCTCGGCGAAACGGGTGCCGTAATGTGCGCCGTTCTCCTGCGGGCGGATATAATGCTCAAAATTATCCGTCACCGTTGTGTTCCAGAGTCCGAGGCGCTGAGACTTATATCTGTCGACATAAGATTCTCTCGGGCCGAAGCCAAAATAGCTGACGCTTTCATTTTCTGCAGGCATGAAGAGTCTGTAGCCGACTTTCGGCAGTATCGGGCATTTCTCGATAACATCGCCGTCAAAGCAGAGCGTCACGCAGCCGTCGGGCGTGAATTTGTAATCGACATCGGCGTGGATAACCGGCGGGCAGGACGGGCCGCCGATTGCTATCTTCGTCTTGATGCACACGCCGCCGTCAGTCTCGCAGACGAGGCAGGAATATGTTTTCTGAGCGGCATATCTGAAATTCTTGAGCCTCCACATCTCCGACGAGCCTCTGTTATAGCAGGGCGCGCGCCAGATCTGCGGCTCAACGGGTGCGCTCAGCAGCTCTTTACCGCCGCAAATTATAGAAGATATGCGCCCGTAGGGTTTATCAAAAGTATAGGCGATATTTCCCGCCTTGATAACCGCAAAGCGGTCATTTTCGCCGAGCTCGACTCTGCCGTCTTTTGGCACATATGGCGTATAGTCCTTGAGTACAAACTGCTCGAAGCCCGTTTCAAAGCCCTTTTCCGCCCAAGGGGTATCTTTCGTCGAGACAAAGCTCAGAGTCAGCAGGCAGGACGGGAGCGAGTCAAAATCTGCGGGGTCGAAAAGCTTTACAGTCGTACTCCCCTGCGCGGGTGTTGAAAGTACAGCAGTCGTGCCCTCTGAAACAGTCTTGCCACTCTCTGAAAGAGTCCAGTGGATCGCCGTATCGTCGAGAGAAGTAAAACGTCTGCGGCTCGTGACGGTCACGCTGCCATCGCCGTTATATGCAGCCGAATACTGCTGATAGACGCGCTTCATATCAAAATAGCCGGGGCGCGGAGTGCGGTCGGGATAGACGAGTCCGTCGATGCAGCAAATGGAGCTATTCGGGAAATCGCCGAAATCGCCGCCGTAAAAATATCGCGCACCGCCGTCTTTGTCCGGGACATTGACCGCGTGGTCGCACCACTCCCAGATGCAGCCGCCGAAATTGTTGTCATACTTCTCGACAAGATCCCAGAACGGATAGACATCGCCAGTGCTCATCGAGCAGACATATTCGCACATATAGAAAGGCTTCTTATATTCTTTATTATTGAGATAGTTCTCTATATATTCCGTGCCGGCGTACATACGGCTCTCGACATCCGAGATATCGGCAAAATTCTCACCCTCGGGGACAGCCTTGAACTCGAGGTGGGAGTTTTCATAGTGAACAAGAGCGCGGTCATCGCGCGAGCGGATATACTGCGCCATCGCGCGGTGGTTGACACCAGCTCCCGACTCGTTGCCGAGCGACCAGAGTACGACACAGCCGTGGTTCTTGTCGCGCTCGAAGAGTCTCTTCGCCCTGTCGACATAAGCCTCGCGCCACTCGGGAGCGGACGAGAGATGCGACCAGCGCGTCCAGTCCCATTCGCCCTCCCAGTCGTAGCCCATGCCGTGGGTTTCGATATCGGCTTCGTCGGTCAGCATTATGCCGTATTTATCACACAGCGCGGGGAAGCGCGGATCATTGGGATAGTGCGAGGTGCGGATCATATTGCAGTTGGCACGCTTTATGAGCATAATATCCTCAATCATATCGTCGAGCGTGACGGCGTGACCCGTGACGGGGTTTGAGTCGTGGCGGTTGATGCCGCGAGCCTTGATTGCTTTTCCGTTTAGAAGGCATATCCCGTCCTTTATCTCAAAGCGGCGCACCGCAGTATCGAGCAGAACGATTTCGTCACCGACGGTCAGCCAGAGTTCATAAAGCTCGGGCTGTTCATCGTTCCAGAGAACGGGAGAATCGACGCTTATGTTGAACTTTTCGCCGCCGACGCCTTCGGACACAGTAACTCCGTTCGGCGCGACGAGCTTATATTTTACCTTGCAAGGTATGCTGAGTTTCGCTTCAACGCGAAGTTCGGCTGAATTGAAATCATCGGAGACATAGCTTTTGACAAAGATATCATCAAGTCTCTCTTTTCCGCGCGCGAGCAGATAGACCTCGCGGAAAATTCCCGAGAATCTGAAGCAATCCTGATCCTCAAGATAAGTGCCGGGGCACCACTTGACAACCAGTACACAGAGGGTGTTCTCGCCGCTGACAGCGAAGTCCGTGACGTCAAATTCGCTCGTGCAGTGCGAGACCTCGCTGAAGCCGACGAACTTTCCGTTGAGCCAGACATAGAAGCAGGAATCCACGCCCTCGAAATTCAAAAATAAATCGCGTGAAGATAGCTTTTCATCGAGCGTAAATTTTCTGGCATAGAGCCCGCAGGGGTTATCATCCGGGACAAACGGTGGGTCGGTCGGGAAAGGATATTCGAGGTTGCTGTAAAGCGGGACATCGTAGCCGCGGTCGGTATAGGTCTGCCAGCTGCGCGGGACGGATATTTTATCAAATTCGCCCTCGCCGACATATTCGGGCGGCTCGCGCAGGACATCTTCAAAGCTTTTGAAAAAGCGGAAATCCCACTCGCCGCAGAGCGGAACAAAATAATCGGACTCACTGCGCTCGCGTGAAGCGGCGGTTTTTTCATCCGCAAAGGGAATGAAATAAGCGCGCGGCTCAAGGCAGTTGACATGGAGCGTTTCAAGAGATTTGTGATAAGCCGGTGTTTTCATCGAATACCTCACAGCAAAAGATTTTTATACAACGATAATTTTAATGCTTACAGCCTTCAAAGTCAACAAAAAACAGAGCGTTCGATTGACCGCAGGGCAAATTTCGGATATAATTGAAAAAAAGCGAAAGGAGCGCCTATGGATATCTTTGACCTTGCCGTTATCGGCGGCGGACCCGCCGGATACAGCGCGGCGATAACAGCCGCAAAGAGCGGACTGAAAACGGCGCTCATAGAAAAAGACGAGCTCGGCGGAGTGTGCCTGAACCGGGGCTGCATACCATCGAAAGCCATGCTCCACAGCGCGAAGATTTTCAGGCAAACACTCGATTCCGAAAAATTCGGAGTTACCTGCAAAGAAGCGGATTTCAATCTCGGCACTGCACTCGCGCATAAAAATGATGTTATATGTCAGCTGAAATGCGGCATCGCCGATTCGCTCGAACACGCGGGAGCGAAAGTCATAAATGCAGAAGCTCATATAAAAGGCAAGGCGGACGGGCTGTTCATAACCGCCGCAGGCGAAAATGATATATATTCAAAAAATCTGCTCATCTGCACGGGTTCACGACCAAAGGAGCTTAAAATTCCCGGCGCGGATATCACAGATGTGAGCGATGTATATAATCTTGACACAATACCGAAAAGCGCCGCGATTATAGGCGGCGGGGCATCGGGGCTTGAAGCGGCGGAATATCTGAACGCGCTCGGGTGCATGGTGTCTGTAATCGAGCAGGCGGAGAGAATCGCCCCGACTATGGACAAAGACATAAGCGCGTTTTTGCGGCGCAGTCTCAAAAAGAGCGGGATAAATATTCTCACTTCGTGCAGGACCGTTTCGGCGGACGGAGGGAGCATTAAATATACCGATACGCGCGAAAAAGAAAAGACGGCCGAAGCGGATGTTATAATAAACGCATCCGGCAGAACGGCGTGTCATGACGGGCTCGGAATCGAAAACATCGGGCTTGAAAATCTCAATACAGACAGCCACATGCAAACTGCTGTTCCCGGCGTTTATGCCGCCGGAGACGCGAACCAAAAAGCCATGTCAGCTCACGCAGCATACCGCGAATCGGCAGCGGCGATAAACAATATTCTCGGCAAGACTGACGAGATAGACTATCTCGCGATTCCGCAGGTCGTGTTCACTTTTTCCGAGGCGGCATCGATCGGCGAGACGCTCGAAAGTGCGCTCGCAAAAGGCATTGACGCCGTTTGCGGCGAAGCGCCGCTGCGCTCGAGCGGAAGATTTTTCGCTGAGGGCGGGCAGGAAGGATTCTGCAAGATAATATCAGAAAATACAAGTGGCAGGCTGCTCGGAGTTCACATTGCGGGCAGCAATGCGTCGGAGCTGATATACGGCGCGGCGGCGATGCTCGCGAACAAAATGACTGTTGAAGAAATTAAAAATACGGCGTTCCCCCACCCCACGGTGAGCGAGGCGATAAGAGAAGCCGTTTTCAGATAAGGAGCACTGAGATGTACGACAAGCAATTCAGATTCAACGAGGACGGAGAGTTCAAAATCCTGCTCTTCGGCGACCCGCACGAGAACGACGATGTCAGCTCGGAAAAAGGCAGAGCGAAGCGCGCGGACACGCTGAAATTCCACGAGACCGCGCTCGACGCGCTCAAGCCCGATCTTGCGGTTTATATGGGCGACATATGCGCGGCGTCGCGCGACGACATCGGCATGGAGTCGTTCAAGAGGCAGTTCGAGCGGCTAATTGCACCCGTTGTTAAGCGCAAGATTCCGTTCGCGACGATAATGGGCAACCACGACCACGACTCCGGGCTCGAAGAAGAGCAGACGGAGATTTTCGTGAACACCGAATACTGCGTGACCCGCCGATGCGACGAGGATATCATGGGATATTCAAACTATTACATACCCATTTTAGGCAAGAGCGGCAAGCCGGAGTTCAATCTCTGGTTCATGGACTCGAACAATATTTTCTACGACAAAGAGATTTCATACTACGATGTCGTTCACAGAGATCAGATAGACTGGTACGAGCGAAACGCGGCGAAGCTGCGAAAAGAAAACAAGGGTGCTCCCCTGCCCGCTCTGCTGTTTGAGCACATCCCGGTCGTTGAAGAATATGAGCTTCTCAGAAAGGTGAAGCCCTGGGAGATGTGGAAAGCCGTGCGCGGCTACGGGCATCTCAATAAGAACTGGTATGTTCTCAAGGACGAGGACAACGGATATCTCGCAGAGGGTCCGTGCCCGGCGGATGTCAACAGCGGACAGTTTGAGAGCTGGAAGAAAATGGGCGACATAAAGGGCGCGTTCTTCGGCCACGACCACATGAACAATCTCGCGGGCGAGGTTGACGGAATACTTCTCGCGCAGTGCAAGACCTCGGGATTCCGTGCATACACAGACGGCGGCAGACCGTCCGTCAGGCTGATAACCGTTCACGAGGACGGAAGCTTCGAGACAAGCGTCCATTCGTTCAAGGATTTCGGGCTCAAATGCACCTGCCTGGGACCGATTGAAAGCCGCATAACCGACCGTCAGAGCGTCAACGCTACAATTGCATCGCGTGCGCTCCTCGCCGGGGTGGCGACGGCGGCAGTGATGCTCGGCGCGGGCAAAGTCTATCAGATTCTCAAAAACAGGAGGAAATAAAAAATGGTGACTCATATAGTATTCTGGGCGCTCAAAGACGAAGCAGAGGGACACAGCAAGAGAGAGAACGCGGAGCACATCAAAGAGATGCTTGAAGCGCTCGTCGGCGTTGTCCCGGGGCTTATTGAAGCGAAAGTCGGGATAAACGAAAACGGCGGCAAATATGATGCGGCGCTCTTCTCGAAGTTCGAGAGTTGGGACGCACTGCACGTATATGACAGCCACCCGGAGCACCTCAAGGTGCGCGCTTTCGTCAAGGCAGTTCGCCTCGAGCGCGAGAGCGTTGATTTTGAAAGCTGATTTTTATTTTTAACATTTAAGAGCCGATGCCCGAAAAGCCCGGCTCTTTTTCTTTTGTGTGAATAAGCTGTTAATTTTGCTTTTTTTGAGAATTTTGTTGTCATATATAGCTTTGTATGCTACACTGAAAGTGCAGAGAGAAGCACAACGGCAGTTATATCTAAAGCTCACTTCAGGCTCTTGAAAGCGAGGTTTTCTTATGGATATCAACGACAATAAATTAAAGAGATTTTATACCGTATCCGCCGCTATAGGATATATTCTTTGCAGTTTGTACGCGTTCATATACTGTGCGTCCTACGGGCTCGTCCATCTGCACCTGCCGATTTCGTCGGAGTCGGTATTAAGCGGTGTGTTCGATGACTTTTTCTATTTCAGCGAAGCGACTATTGTAGTTTTGCTTGTCTTCGCTATCGTCTGCGTGGGGTCATATCTCGCGCTCCTGTTCATCGCGTTCGACAAAGGACACCGCCCGCTGCCGTTCAGGCTCTCGATCATAGCGTTTGCTGCGTTCGGCTTAAGCTGCGCGGAATTCGACAAGCCCGACACGGATTTGCGTATATTCTGCACCGTGCTGGCGGCAATATTCCTGCTCATAGGCATTTATACTGCTGTGCTTTGCGTGCGCAATGTGAAGAGATTAACGAAATAAAAGGAGGGGCTTCGATGAAAAAACTCGGAAAAGTTTTAACCGTGCTGCTGCCTATCGTCGCTCTGTTTTTGGAGTCGCTGCCGTACGGTGCGGTTCTGATTTTCAAGGATTTCCCTGACGGGACAATACGAACGACTTACTCATATTTCAGCCCGACCCCTTGGGGCTACGCAAACTTTCCGCCCGGGATAACGGCGCTTCTCACCTGCGTTTTGCTGATGGCCGCAATCCTGGCGGCGGCAAAGGACAGCCGCAAGGCTCTGCTTCGGGTTTTCGGCATCTCTCTGGCGGCGGCCGTTATTTCGCCCATGCAGCTATTATATAATATAAATAATTTCTCCGTCACGGGCTGCCTGATAACAGTCACGCTCGCCGCCGAATGTGTTCTGTCGGGAGTACTCGCAAGGAGAAAGTAAGAAAAATACAGAGCCGGTATCATTGCAATACCGGCTCCGTGTTATTTATCTTTACTTTTTTCGCACTGCGAGCAGCATCCGCTGCAGCCCGAGCAGCCGCAGCATCCGCCGCGCTTTTTCTGCCTGCGAATTGAAACTATCGCGAGCACAACGAGCAGAGCGATAACGGCTATTATAACAAAATCAACGGGTTTCATGCTATCAGGCTCCCTATCTGATAAACGCCGAACGCGACGAGCCACGCGACAACGCACTGCAGAATAACTATGCCTATCGTTGCAAGGGTCGAGTTCATCTCACGCTTTATAGTTGCAACTGCGGCGACGCAGGGCGTATAGAGCAGAGTGAACGCGAGGAAGCTCGCGGCGGTCAGCGGGGTGAACATAGCGGAGAGCGCGCCGCCGAGGGTCGATACGCTTGTGTTGAGCAGAACGGACATTGTGGAGACGACCGCTTCTTTGGCGGTGAAGCCGGAGATAAGCGCGGTTGCGACGCGCCAATCTGCAAAGCCGAGGGGCTTGAATATCGGCGCGATAAATCTGCCTATAGCGGCGAGCATACTGTTCGCGCTGTCCTCAACGGGGTTTATGCGCGTATCAAAGCTCTGAAGGAACCATATGATAATTGTCGCGACAAATATGACAGTGAACGCGCGCTGAAGGAAATCTTTCGCCTTCTCCCACAGCAGAAGTGCGACGCTCTTGGGCGACGGGATTCGGTAGTTCGGCAGCTCCATAACAAACGGTACTGGATTGCCGCGGAACGCAGTATTCTTGAGTATCAGCGCAAGCAGGACGCTGAGCACGATGCCCGAGAAATACAGGCATATCATAACGAGCGCGCCGTGTCCCGGGAAAAATGCCGCCGCGAAGACCGAATATATCGGTATTTTTGCCGAGCAGCTCATATACGGAGTCAGCATTATTGTCATCTTGCGGTCGCGGTCGGACGAGACGGTGCGGGTCGCCATTATCGCCGGGACGGAGCATCCGAAGCCGATAAGCATGGGAACGAAGCTGCGCCCGGAGAGACCGATTTTTCTCAGCGGTCTGTCCATAACAAAGGCGATTCGCGCCATATAGCCCGTGTCCTCAAGTATGGACAGGAAGAAGAACAATGTCACTATTATCGGCAGGAACGAGAGAACGCTGCCAACGCCCGCGAAGATTCCGTCGATGATAAGGCTATGTATAACGGGGTTGATTCCATAGGCAGTCAGCCCCGAATCGACGAGTCCGGTGAGTTTATCTATTCCGATGCTCAGCCAGTCGGAGAGGGCGGAGCCTATAACGTTGAAGGTCAGCCAAAACACGAGACACATAACGCCTATGAACACGGGAATGGCGGTGTATTTGCCGGTCAGGACACGGTCGAGTTTCATGCTGCGGCGGTGCTCCTTGCTCTCATGGCATTTGACGACCGAACTCTCGACTACTTTTTCTATGAATTCGTAGCGCATTTCGGCGAGCGCGGCGTTTCTGTCAAGCCCGGTATCGTTCTCCATCTCGACTATGCAGTGGTCGAGCAGATCGCGCTCGTTGCTGTCCAGTTCGAGCTTGTCCGCCATATCGTCGCCGCCCTCAATGAGCTTTGTCGCGCAGAAGCGGCACGGCAGGTCAAGGCGCGAGGAGTGGTCTTCGATAAGATGCACGATAGCGTGAATACAGCGGTGGACAGGCGAACCGTCGGAGCAGAAGTCCCAGACTTTCGGCAGGGTTTTGCTCTTTGCAACCTGCAGAGCCTGATCGACAAGCTCGGACACACCCTCGCCCTTTGCCGCACTTATCGGCACAACGGGAATACCGAGCGCGTCGCTCATCTTCTTGACATCTATTGTGCCGCCGTTCGAGCGCACCTCGTCCATCATATTGAGCGCGAGCACCATCGGCACGCGCAGCTCGAGCAATTGCAGAGTGAGATATAAATTTCGCTCTATATTTGTGGCATCGACTATGTTGATGATGCCGTCGGGCTTCTGATTGAGAATGAAGTCGCGCGAAACTATTTCCTCCTGTGTATACGGACGCAGAGAGTATATGCCGGGCAGGTCGACGACGGAGCTGTCTTTTGCGCCTTTTATCGCGCCCATCTTCTGATCGACCGTGACCCCGGGGAAGTTGCCGACATGCTGATTCGAGCCTGTCAGAGCGTTGAAGAGCGTTGTTTTTCCGCAGTTCTGATTACCGACGAGAGCGAATATCATTTTTTATCCTCCCCGGTTCTGACTTCTATCTTTTTCGCGTCGTCAACGCGGAGCGTCAGCTCATAGCCACGCACTCTTATTTCTATCGGATCGCCCATCGGCGCGACCTTTTGGAGCGTCACGCGTGTATGCGGGATGAGTCCCATATCGAGCAATCTGCATCTGAGAGCGCCCTCGCCGCCTACGGCGGTTATGACGGCACTCTCTCCTACTTTCAGTTCATTTAGCGTCATATTATCCTCCCGGAAAAGTTAGCCTTGCTTAACTTAAATTTTACACTCCGATCGGACACTTGTCAAGAAACGGCGGTATATTTGACGAAAGTCGGCGAGAAAAATAAAAATCTCCCGAAACGGCGAGGCTCCGGGAGAATATGTATCTGTTATCACAGCGCAATATCGGCGAATATCGGATAGTGATCCGACATCTCTGCGAGGCAGTCATATGAAAGCAGGGCGAATGTATCGGCGCGCGCACCGCCTTTTATAAAAACATGGTCATAGGACGGATAATCCCAAGCCTGCTTGCCGCCGCAGGCCTGTGTTTTGCAGCTGAATTTTGCGTCGGTCATATCGGCAGCAGACGCTTGCCGCTGATATGCTTTTCAAACGCCGCCTTTGCGTCATTCTTGTCGAGCTTGAAGGGAATGACAAGATCGGGTTTAAGCATACCGGAGAACTGCTCCATCATAACCACAGGATTGCCGCAGAACGGGCAGGCTGTCGCGACGGTTGTAGCATCGCCGACTATCTCGCCGCCGCAGGATTGGCAGACATAGAAGCGCAGCCCGCTCTCCTCATTCTCTGTCCACTCGTTCATGACTTGAGTCTGCTGTTCATCGTCGGAAGCTGACTCTTTGTCAAGCCCGGCGTCGATGCTCTTGAGCTCCTCCATGGTATACTCGGAATCGCAATAGGGGCACTTAACTTTTTGCAATTTGCTGTCGAACTCAAGCGCGCCGCCGCATGCGGGGCACTTGTATTCCTGCAAAACAGCCGCTGTATCATCTCCTATATGAATCTGGCGGGGTATCTGTATTATTTGATATCGTTATCGTCAAAGATATCGCCGCACTCAGGGCAGAACTTCGGAGGATTGGAGGGATCCTCGGGCTCCCAGCCGCACTTGTCGCAGCGATAGAGCGGAGCGCCCGCGGGCTTCTTTGCGCCGCAGTTCGAGCAGAATTTGCCCTTGTTGACAGCGCCGCAAGAGCAAACCCAGCCCTCTGCATCGGCGGGCTTGGGTGCGCCGCACTCGGAGCAGAACTTACCGGTGTTTATAGCGCCGCAGGAGCATTTCCAGCCGTCCGCCGCGGGTTTAGCCGCCTGCTGCGCTGCCGCCTGCTGAGCCTGCTGCTGTTGACCCATGGCAAAGAGATCCTGGGCGTTCATTCCGTTGCCTGCGTTCATAGCCATGCCCATGCCCATGAAGCCGGTCATTGCGCCTGCCTGGTTGCCGGCCGCGGTCTTCATGGCGTCCGCCTGAGCGCCGACAAGGGTTGCCGCCGCCATGGTGGGATCGCGCATGATAGCTGCACGCTGAGCCTGCTTGATGAGCTCCGCATCCTCTTCGGGGAGGGTGACCGAGCCGAGGGCTATTGTGACGACCTTGAGTCCGCGCAGCTCGCTCCACTTTGCGGAGAGGGCGGCGTTCATAGCGGTTTCAAGCTCGGTGTTGTGAGCGACTATCTGATTGGGACGAAGCTCGAGCTCGGAGAGACGGGCAAATGCGGGCTGAAGCGCGCTGATAAATTCGGTCTTGAGCTGGCTGTCTATCTCGTCGCGGGTATAATCCTGCTCGACATTGCCGCAGACATTGGCATAGAAGAGCATAGGATCGTCAATTTTATAGGAATAGAGACCCGAGCAGCGGACGGCGACATCGATATCAAGACCTATCTTTGAATCGACAACGCGGAAAGGAATGGGGTTCGGAGTGCCGAACTTGTTATCCATTATCTCCTTTGTATTGAAATAATAGACGCGCTGATCCTTTCCGGTATCGCCGCCGAAGGTGAAACGCTTGCCGATGGTCTGGAATGTCTTTTTAATGCTGTCACCGAGAGAGTCCGAGAATATCGAGGGCTCCGTGGAGGCATCATATGTAAACTCGCCGGGCTCCGCGCAGAGCTCAACTACCTTGCCCTGCTCGACTATCATCATGCACTGTCCGTCCGCAATAGCGATTCCCGAACCGCTGGTGATGATATTATCGCTCGCCTTTGTATTCGACGATCTGCTGCCGATGCGCTTGTGTCCCTTTGTGACAAGCAGCTCTTTCGGCATTGCCTCGCAATAGAAAAATTCTTTCCACTGATCGGCAAGAACGCCGCCGACCGCACCGGTACCGGCTTTAATAAGTCCCATAAACAAAAACTCCTTTGCATATTTATTACTTTATGGGGTAACTCCCCTTTTTAATGGTTTACATTTTCATTATATTATACGCCGCCGTTTATTTCAACAAAAAGTGCTGTTCCCGGCGAGTGTCGCAAAAATAGGACAATATGCAAATAAGAGCGCGTAATCTATCGGCCGATACAGAATTTTCTCTTGATTTTCCGCTCGGAATCGTGTATAATACATCCATTCCGAATACCCGCCGGTGTGATGGAATTGGCAGACGTGCCGGACTCAAAATCCGGTGGTGGCGACACCGTACCGGTTCGACCCCGGTCACCGGCACCAAAAGTCCACCGTAATTTTGATAGAATTACGGTGGACTTTTTTAATTTTAACAAATTGGAATTTGAAGAGGTACTGAACAATGGCACGAGCAAGGTATCAGGTCTTGGTCATTCCATATTGCACAGAGGACAGCAGCGTACAATTCTGTTTATTCCAAAGGAGCGATATGGGTATTTGGCAATTCATAGCAGGCGGAGGAGAAGAGGAGGATATCTCAATCATTGAGTCGGCAAAAAGGGAATCCTTTGAAGAAGCCGGGATTTCTAAGACATGTAACTTTTTCAAGCTCGACACCTGCTGTAGCATACCATCCAATTGTTTTAAGAACGCAGAAACAATATGGGGTAAAGAATGTTTCGTCATTCCGGAGTACGCATTTGCGGTGAGAGTAGCGGACACTTTTTTGCAGCTGTCTCATGAACATACCGAATATAAATGGCTGACTTATTCGGAAGCCCAAACGGTACTTCGATACGACAGCAATAAGACCGCTCTGTGGGAACTGAACCGGCGCATTGCGCTTGGAATGTTGAAATAGATAACTTCCATTTTGCCGCAATATTCAGTTAAAAATACCGTTTCAAGATGGCACTGCACCCTTGTACGATTTCTATCAGGATTATAGTTCTTTGACAAAAGAGACCCTGTTCATTGAACGGGGTCTTTTGATTGTTGCGTAACAAAAGCAAGCCGCGCCTGCCTTTAAGAGCAGACGCGGTTTGTCTATGGAAGCAAATCTATGAAGAAAGCTATGTCTTATACGAGCGCGGCGCCGAGGGCTTTGCACTCATCAAGGGCGGAATCGTCGGGAGCTTCGTTGCAGATAACCGGTTCGGAGACGACCGACGCGCCGTCGCCGCGGCAAGTGTCCTCCCATGTTCTCATCCACTCGCCGTCGCCCCAGCCGTAAGAGCCGAAGAGGGCGATTTTCTTGCCGCCGAGCTTGCTCTCGCAGTCGGAGAACATCGGCTCAAACTCACTTTCTTCAAGCTCCTCCGCACCCATTGCGGGGCAGCCGAAAGCTATGGCGTCGAACTCATCGACCATGGAAGAGTTGAACGAATCGGGAGTGAAGAGCTTTACCTCCGCGCCCTTATCTTTTGCGCCTTGGGCAACGGCATCCGCCATGGACTCCGTGTTGCCTGTTCCGCTCCAATATACAACAGCTATTTTGCTCATAATAATTTACCTGCCTTTCAGAATTTTGATTTATTGTCAGCGCGCGCCGTTTACGACGAGCCTTTCAAACGAATTATGTCTGCGGTAAGCGTCCTTATACACTCTCGTGCATTTTTTATAGAGCGCGAATTTCTTCTTCGCCGCCTCCTCGTCGCCGTAGACTCTCCATGCACCGACGCATTTCGCCTTGTCCGCGCCGTATTTTATAAAGCCGTTGACATCCTCGGACGGATAGCCGAGGAACAGCCCGATCTCATGCGGGAAGGTCTCCTGAGAATTGACTCTTCTGACGAGCTCGGCGACGCATTTGTCCGCGTTATCGATAGGATAAGCCTTTTCGGAGAGAATGGAGAGCGCCTGTGCGTCTTTTAAATCGGCTCTGAGCCTGTCTGGGCGATACATATATATCAGCACGCGCTTTTCGAGATATTTTACTGGGAGCAGGCGCACCCCGCGCGGGACGAGCTTCATGTTCATGCGGCGTATGCTCTCGTTGAGCGTCTTTTTATCCTCCATCGGGCATGTAAAAAGATTGCCGGTTTTGAGCCCCGCCATGGTCGGCGAGCACTGGGATATCACAAGATCTTCGGACATTTTATTTCTCCCCTTTCGCGTGGATATCAAGTATATTTTTGAGCGCGGAGACCGAGCTTGTCGCGCTGTGCGCCACGGGGATATTCTTCTTTTTTGCCTGCCCCATGGCTATCGACAGCATCTTGTGGGACATCGTCCCGGTAAACAGAACAAGAAGATCGGGATTGCCGAAATTCTGCATTCCCCTGTCCGGTTTTGCGAACACCTTTGCCTTGCACGAATATTCACGGCAAAGATCCTCATACCGTCTGACCATACACTCGTTACCGCCGACTATCACTACACTCATAATTCAGCTCCTTTTGGTTAGCGGTTGCTAACCGCAGTCTAAAAAGTAAATGCCTTGCGGCATCACTCTTTTTATATTTTATATCACAACGGCGTCTGTTTTTCGACTCCGTTCGGGCACACTTATTTGTCCGCCGACTGGCGGTATTCATTCGGCGAGACACCGCAGACGCTTTTGGCGAGAGTTACCTGCGGTCTCGAAACGAAATCATCCTTGCCGGAATCGTTTTCAAGGTCGATAGCGCTGAGAAGCAGGAACAGTTCAAGTATCTTGACCTTGAAATAGCCTTTGCGGATATTCTCGGGAACGCCGCTGTAAAGTTCGGAAAAGATATGATCGATAGCCAGGTCGGAGCGGGATATATATCCCCTGCCGCCGGCATAGAAGCGGCTCACATTTTCAAACTTTACTACTGCCATTGCTTTTCTCCCTTTCTTGCTCATATCTTCTGCTCATGTGTTCGAGACTGTCCTGCGGAACCTCCGAGAGCAGAGAACACACAGCCATTTGCAGATCCCCAATATCGGGGAACATACATCGCAGGCTCTCCGAAACTATCTCATAGTAATGACCGTAGCGGTGCGCGGTATCGTTGCCCGAATCGGTAAAATGCGCCACTCCGTAAGAGGTTTTGCTGATTATCCCGAGTTCCGAAAAAGTGTCCATCATATTGTGCACGCTCGGCTTTGACAGATTGAGCGCCGAAGCAAGGTCGACGCAGCGGACTCCGCATCCGTCTCTGTCGAGCTCCTTCATTGTCAGAAGGTAGCGTATATTTGACGCCGTAAGTGTTCTTCGGTTTGTCATGATCTTCCTCCCGCAATAAAGTGTCAAACATTTGATTAGCATTTGCTAACCGCGATCTTAAAAAATCGATTAGCCCCCGCTAACCAAACTATATGGTAAACTATTCTTTGCGCTGTGTCAATATGATTTTTGCCTGTTTTATTGACAGACTAACAAATTCGGCAACATCCACAAACGATTAGCGTATGCTAACCGATAATCTTGTCAAAAAGCACGGGCACAAAGACATATTGATTTTCGGGCGGGCGCGTGATATCATTAATTATACAAATTTAATGAACGGAGGGATCAGATGCACCTGCAGGAATCCGGCGAGATGTATCTCGAAACAATATATGTACTTTCAAAGAAAGGCGTCGTGCGCTCGCTCGATGTCGCGGAATACATGGGCTTTTCAAAGCCGAGCGTCAGCCGCGCCGTTGGACTTCTCAAGCAGGGCGGCTATCTCCTCATGGACAAGGACGGATATCTCACACTCACCGATGCGGGGCTTGAGGTCGCGCACAAGATATACGAGCGGCACACCGTGCTCTCGAATCTGCTGATCCGCCTCGGCGTCAGCGAAGAAGTCGCGGTCGAGGACGCATGCAAGCTCGAGCACGACATAAGCGACGAGACATTCGCGGCGATAAAAGAGCACGTTGTCAAAAATATCAACAGTCTGAAATAATTTGCATCGATAAAAATCAAGCATTTTTACTTTTGCATTTTATTTTCAGAAATATTTAATAATGCAGATAGGCATGTTCAACAATTCGGCGCTTCCCATTTTGTTGAACATGCCTAAATATATTTGTGCGCTTGAAAAGCCTTTTTACACATGGTATAATAATTTGAGATTATGTGTAAAGACTTGCACATAAAGTATTACACAAAAGGAAGGTAGAAATGAGCAAAGGAAAGAACCAGGCGCCGAGCGGGGCTATCAAGCACAACACCTACACCGGCAAAGAGCTGACAGGTTACTTAGTAGGTCTCGCAGGACAGAACATCATCTACAACATCATCGCAGGCGGACTCCAGTACTACTGGCAGTCGATTATTTTTTTGCCGGCGATGGCCATCTCGGTAATATTCTTCGTCGCCCGCGTTTGGGATGCTATCAATGACCCGATGATGGGTTCGATAGTTGACCACACCAGAACAAAGTGGGGTAAGTGCAAGCCCTACCTCATGTTCGTCCCGATCCCGATAGGAATCATTACCATTCTCACATTCTGCAACAAGACATACACCGACTACACATCGACCGGTGCGCATGTACTGATTATCGCCTGGGCGGCAATCTCCTACATTCTCTGGGGTATGTGCTACACCGTCGGCGATATTCCGCTCTGGGGTGTAACCTCGCTTATGACCGACGATGAGAACGACAGAGCAAAGGCTCTCTCGCTCGCCCGTATAGTCGCAAACCTCGGCGCTATCGGCATGCTCATCACTTTCGCAGGAAAGGCTCTCTCCCCCATGTTCCAGGAGAAGAAAGGCCTTGACCTTATTCATGCGGACAAGATGTCCTATATCATAATCGCCGTTATCCTTACGATATTCGCAACTATTCTCTTCCAGTTTTCCGGCTTCTCTGTAAAAGAGAGAGTTCAGCAGTCCGAAAAGAAGTACACCATGAAGGAGAACTTCAAAATCGCGATCTCCAACGATCCGTTCAGAAGGCTCCTCCTCTCGGGCATTCTCAGAAGCCCCATCATGCTTCTCTCGATCGTCGGTCTGTCGCTCGTTATGTACTACTTCTTCGACAACAACCTTGCCAATATGGTTGTTGACGGCCAGCTTCAGATTATAAAAATCGTTCAGCTTCTGGTTATGGCTATCGGCCTTCTCGGCGGTATGATCATCGGTACTGCCGCCACGCCGAAGATGTCCGCAAAGTTCGGCAAGAAGCAGCTCTATAACTTCTATTCAATCGCCGGTGCAGTTCCCTATGCAATGATCTTTGTCGTCTATAAAATAGCCGGCGGCAACCTTATGCAGAACATGGTTTATGTCGTTTTGATGGCTGTTATGATGTTCGCGGCTTCCTGGGCAATGGGCTCGATAAACATTCTCCAGTCGATAATGATAGCAGACTGCGTTGACTACGAGGAGTACAAGAACGGTGTTCGTACCGACGGCGTGTTCTTCTCCGGCCAGTCCTTCATCACCAAGCTTGCAATGGGCGTTTCCTCGCTCATCTCCGGCTTCATTTATTCGGCTGTTCACTACACCGCCGAATACATCGAGACTCTTAACCTCGACCTGGCGGCAGGAAAGTATCATTTCTACGAGGCAAACGACGGAAAATACGCTATGGCGATGTTCCTGCTTATTTCCATTCCGCCCGCAATCGGTATGCTTCTCTCCGCTATCCCCACTCTCAAGTATTCGCTCACCGATAAAGAGCACACAAGAATACTCAACGAGCTTATTGAGAGACGCGCAAGCAAGAATAACGGAAACAACGACTGATTGTCTCCGACAAATCAATAAGCACGGCGGTGCAGCTCACTCGGGCTGCACCGTTTTTGATATGCATAAAAAATAACGGAGCAGGCAAAAAACCTGCTCCGTTATTTTCTTTCGGGTTATTCGAGCGTCCCGTCTCCGCCCATGAGCGCCGCCAGTTCTCTGATGCGCTCTATCGGGAACGGCGGGGAGCACAGCGGTTTCATCGCTATGCTCATCAGCTTCATCGGGTTGTCGTCTGCGGCGACGCGGTTCGAGGACATCGCACCGCATCTGCGGCAACGGTGGACTATCGCCCATTCGCCGTTTTTTCTCACCCAGACCGCTATGGGATCCATGATTCCCCCGCAGTCCGAAGCCCTGTCTCCGGGCTCAATATCAACATGCAGGCTCGAAAGGCAGTTCGGGCAGTGATTTCTGTGCTCGCTGCCCGCGCCCTGCGGCACTACAGTGTGCCCGCACACTTTGCAGACAAAAGTCTCGTTGCAGGCGTGAGTCTTGTAATAACCTTTTTCGTACTGTTTGCGTTTGTTTTCGCGATTCATTTTTCCTCCCGAAGATTGAGCTGCGGGAGGACGGCAGAGTGTGTTTTATTTGCCGACCTCCCGGTCAGCGCACGCTCTCCGGTGATTTTGTGATAAGTCTCAAACAAAATCTCCTTAGTTTTTTATTCAAGAAACGGTCAGATGACCGCTATCTCGTCTGTGTATTCCGCTCCGCACGGCATTATCGACGGCAGAGCAAGAGAGAACAGGTCGGCGGCGCGCTCTTCGATTGAAGAGATACGTTTTGCGCGTTCACCGAGCTTTTTTATATCCGCCGCGCGCATAACTATCGGCAGTTTTGCGCTCGAACGCATGGCGCGGAGCTTTTCGCGGCCTATCGCATTGAAACCGAGAACTCTGATATACGGCGGTATGCCCTCGCAGTCGGACGCCTCTATCCCGAGCAAAAGTGCCGCAACAGCGCGCCTTATCCGCGCATGGGAATAGCGTTTGGTCTTGGCGAGAGAATAAAGCTCATCGAGCGAAGAGGCACTGCGCGAGGCTGAGTATATGCGATTTTCAAGTCCCTCGGAGATATCCGGCACTGTGGCTATTTTTTCGGGCGTTGAGATACGCAGGCACGCAAGTACGACTTTTTCGAGAACATTTATATCCGCCGGCGCTCTGCCCGCCCCTATCTCCGCTTTCAGTATCTCTGCGGCACTTTCGGGCATGAGATCGGCAAAGCCCTCGCCCGCTCTGACTCTGGAGCGTATAAACGACGCGCTCGCAAAGGAGTTCACCGCCTCACCGCGGTCGTGACCCGCTCCCTCGCGCCTGACGGCGAACGGAGCGAGCTCGGATTTGAGCGTATCTATCGCGCGTATATATTCAACAGCGAGTGTATCGTTCGGCGACGAGAGCACCGATGCGACGCGGGGATCGAGCTCTTCCACGGCGCGCTGTCTCGCCGAAGCAAAACTCACGCCGGAGAGCAGGTTTGCGCGCATACTCTCGCGCACGGTATAATCATCGACCGCGCGGGATGCGGCTCGGAGGAGTTCTATATCGGCACATTCGCTACCGAAACTCAGCGTATCGACGCACCCCATGGCGTCGAGCAGCCCGACAGCTCCCCTCGCAAAGGTCTGCGCCGCAGCGCACGCCCACGGGACAGGGAGCGAAACAACGAGATCCGCGCCGTTCATCAGAGCCATGTGTGCGCGCGCGTTCGGATGCATCAGCGCAGTCTCTCCGCGCTGGACGAACCAGCTGCTCATCACGCACACAACTGCCGACGCGCCGTTTTCACGCGTGCGGGCTATATGATATGCGTGCCCGTTATGGAACGGATTATATTCGGCGACGATGCCTGCGGTGCTCATCGGGCTCACTCCTTTCCGTTTTTCGACAATAAGACAGGGGAATTCTGCAAGAACTGCTTGAAAAATCCTCTTATAGTATATATAATATATCAGTAACGTGCTTGTTTCAAGCAAATCTTTTTATTTGGAGGCAATACTCTTGAAAATTCTTGTTATCAACGCCGGAAGCTCATCGCTTAAATATCAGCTCATCGACATGGACGGCGAAGAGCTTATAGCAAAGGGCATCTGCGAGCGTATCGGTATCGACGGCAGAATCAGCGGCTCGACCACGGACGGCAGAAAGTTCAAATACGACGTAACTCTTGAAAACCACACCGCGGCTTTCCTCGAGGTCAAGAAAGCTCTTACTTCGGGCGACTGCAAGGTTATCGACGATCTCTCCGACATTTCGGCTGTCGGCCACCGCATAGTCCAGGGCGGTTCTCTGTTCAAAGAGAGCGTACTCGTTGACGAGGATGTTATCGCCGGCATCGAGAGCCTGTGCGATCTCGCTCCCCTGCACAACGCCGCTCACATTCAGGGCATCCGTGCCTGCCGCGAGGTCTTCGGCGAGGATGTTCCGGAAGTTGTTGTTTTCGACAACGCTTTCCATTCGACCATGCCCCCCGAGGCATTCCTTTTCCCGCTGCCCTATGAGTACTACGAGAAGTACAAAGTCCGCCGCTACGGCTTCCACGGCACATCGCACCGCTTCGTCAGCGCTCGCTGCGCGGAAGTTATGGGCGTTGACCTCAAGGATATCAAGCTCATCACCTGCCACCTCGGCAACGGCTCTTCCATAACCGCTATCAAGGACGGCAAGGTTATCGACACGAGCATGGGTCTTACTCCCCTCGACGGCTTCATCATGGGCTCGCGCTGCGGCGGAGTTGACCCCTCGGCTATCACCTATCTTCAGGAGAAAGAGGGCTGGACTCCCGCAGAGACAGCTGAAATTCTCAACAAGAAGTCCGGCGTTCTCGGCATCTCCGGCGTATCGAGCGACGACAGAGATGTTCTCGCCGCCGCAGAGGCAGGCAACGAGAGAGCCGCTCTTGCAAGAAGCATCCAGCGCTATCAGATCCGCAAGTTCATCGGCGCATATGTTGCCGCGATGGACGGCGTTGACGCAATAGTCTTCACCGGCGGCATCGGCGAGAACACCTGCGACCTGCGTGAAGATGTCTGCAAGCATCTTACATATCTCGGCGTCAAGATCGACTGCGAGAAGAACCTCGAGCTCAGAAAGGGCAAGGAGGGCGAGCTTTCGACTCCGGATTCAAAGGTCCGCGTCTTTGTTCTGCCCACCAACGAGGAGCTGCTTATAGCCAGAGACACCAAGGCTATTGTCGAGAAGCTCTGATATGAACGGCTGCAACACTTTTATATTTGACAGTTTACCGGAGAAAGAGCTTATCCCCCGGTTTGAGATAAGCTCTTTCCACTGGGAAAAATACGGATATTCGCGCCCGGAGAGCTCCGTGCGGTTCTGCGCGGTGAAAAACGAGGGCTACTATGCTTTTCTTGAAAGCTCCGAAAGCCCTGTGCTCGCGAGATACACAAAGCGCGACGATCCGGTATATACCGACAGCTGTCTCGAAGTGTTCATCGCACCCGTCAGCGGGCGCAGCGAATACATAAACTTCGAGATGAATCCGAACGGCGCTTATCTGTCGCAGTTCGGAAGCGAGAGAAACGGCCGCGTGTTCATAAAAGAATTGACCGCAGAGGCCCCGCGCGTCAGCGCAGGAGTTTATACGGACAAAAAGGGTTGGCATGCTCAGCTGTTCATCCCGGAAGGGCTGATATCGTCGCTCTACGGCTGCGAGTTTTCGGTCGGCGAGGGTGAGATACGCGGCAACTTCTATAAATGCGCCGACGACTCCCCGACCCCGCACTACGGTGCACTCTTCCCTGTTGACAGCGTTTCTCTCGGCTTTCACAATCCCGAAAGGTTCGGCACTATCAAAATAATCAAAAGGTGATACAGATGCAAACGCAGAATGCTCCCTTTCCGCTGCAGCAGATAATCGATGAATTCGGTTTTGAGGGAGAATATATCGGCTACCGCGTTTCAAACGACGGTCATATAAACAACACTTTTGTTCTCGATTTTAAAAACGCTGACGGCAGCAGCACAAGCTACCTTGTTCAGCTGATAAATACGAATGTTTTCAAGAATCCAGACGAGCTGATGGAGAATATCGTCGGAGTCACTGGATACCTGCGCAACATAGTTATCGAGCGCGGCGGCGACCCGGAGCGCGAATGCCTCAGGGTGTTCTTCACAAAGGGCGGCAAGCCCTATTTCAAAACAGAGAACGGCGAATGCTGGAGATGCTACAATTTCATCACCGGCGCGCACGCCTGCCAGTCCATTGACGACCCGAAAACATTCTTCAACGCCGCAAAGGCTTTCGGCACTTTCCAGTGCCTGCTCGCGGACTATCCGAGCAGCACGCTCCACGAGACCATACCGAACTTCCACAACACCCGCTCCCGTTTTGCCGATTTCAAGAAGGCAGTAAGCGACGATCTCAAGGGTCGCGCGGCGGGCGTACAGGAAGAGATCGACTTTGTTCTCTCGCGCGAGGGTGACACGGGCATTCTCGTCGATATGCTCAGCAACGGCGAACTGCCGCTGAGAGTCACACACAACGACACGAAGCTCAACAACGTCATGTTCGACAACAAGACCGACGAGGGCATATGTGTAATTGACCTCGATACGGTCATGCCCGGACTCTCGCTCTACGATTTCGGCGACAGCATCCGCTTCGGCGCGAGCACCGCCGCAGAGGACGAGAAAGACCTCAGCAAAGTGAACTTCGACATTGAGCTCTACAAAGTCTACACCGAGGGCTATCTTTCCGCCGCCGGCAAGAGTCTGACCGACGCGGAGATTGAATATCTCCCCTTCTCCTCGAAGCTTATGACGCTCGAATGCGGAATGCGCTTCCTCGGCGACTATCTCAACGGCGACACCTATTTCCGCATTGACTATCCCGAGCACAATCTTGTCCGCGCCCGCACGCAGTTCAAGCTCGTCGAGGACATGGAGAAGCAGATGGACGAGATGAAAAAGGTCACACAGGAGATATACGAAAAAGTCTGCAAATAAAAAAGCCATACGGCATGGAGGGTCAGAACTATGTTATCTCTGATGGACGAGCGTCAGCTCAGGCACAGTCTTGCCCTCTGGACGATGAAAAACAGCCGCTTCGCGCCGCAGCCCGGAAGCTGCGAGGAAGCGGCTTTTATCAAAACTTACGCTGTGCCACAAACAAGATTTGAGCGAGTCAATTCCGCCGTCTCTTCAAACGGCAGACCGCTCTCGATATTCCGCACCGTTATACGCCTCGCCGACTGGCAGTCGCGCAGCGGGCAGGAATGTGCGCTGGTCTATCTCAAGGCAGTTGAGACGGACACGGACAGCCTCGGCAACACTGTCGAAATCACTCTGGGCTATTCAATAGTCAGCAGGTGATATACTTTCTTATTGCTGGATAGACCCGCTTTGCGATGAATGCAAGCAGCAGGCAGAAAACGGCATCCTTCGGAAAGGTCGTGAACACGCAGGCGCTCATCATCTTCATGAAGCCCGGATATGTATTGAGATACAGTCGGGTGACAAAATAGAAATACACAGTACCGATAATATATATTATCACAGTGCCCGCGAGCGCGGCGAAGAAGAGCTTCCAGAATGTGCGCTCTTTTAGATGCTCGACTATGAAGCCCGTGACGGCGGACGCGACAAGGAAGCCGATTATAAATCCGAATGACGGCTTGAGCACGCAGCCGATTCCCCCGCCATAGGTGAACACAGGCACGCCGCAGAGACCGAGAATAATATACGCCGCAACGCTCAGCGACGAGCGCCACGCGCCGAGCAGCATCGCAGAGAGCAGAACAAATTCGAGCTGCAAGGTTATCGATATCATCGGCAAAGGTATTTTTATAAATGTGCCGAGGATTATCAGGGCGCACGAAAGCGCACACACGGCGGCGGTCATCGCCCTGCCTTTTGAAGTCATTTTACTTTTCATTCTCTCACCTTCCGGGAATTGGATCGCATTTGATTATATCACAACAACCATACAATCAATTCAACAAATCGACTTTTCAGCGTGAAAATACGCTTAGAAATACATAAAAATTTTTTCTTATAGCTGGAGGACAGACTGATGCAAGAGCTGATTAAAAGAAACACGCCGGAGATTGCCGACAGGTTCGCACTCGAAATCGAGGACAGGCGCGAGGGCAAGAGCTTCTATGAAATTGAGGCGTGCGGCGACAAAATAGTTCTGCGCGGCGACTGCAAGATAAGCCTTGCAATGGCATATTACAGATATCTGAAGGACTGCTGCGGGGTCAATCTCGCCCACTGCGGCAACGACAGGATAGGCAATATAACCGAAGCTCCCCTGCCCGCGGGCAAGACAGTCCGCATTATCGAGCAGGACAAACGCGCCTACATGAACTACTGCACGTTTTCATATTCCGCCCGCTGGTGGGACTGGGAGCGCTGGGAGCGCGAGATAGACTACATGGCTATGCGCGGAATAAACATGCCGCTGAGCATAGTCGGCTACGAGGCGGTGCTTTTCTACACCCTGCGCGACCTCGGATATACGGACGACGGAGCGCTCAATTTTATCAGCGGCCCCGCATATCTGCCGTGGCAGCTCATGGGCAACCTCGACAGCTATTTCAGCCTGACGGACAAGGCATATGTTGACAAGCGACTTGAACTCGGCAAGAAGATAATCGACCGAGAGCTCGAGCTCGGCATGACACCGATTCAGCAGGGCTGCTCGGGTCAGGTGCCCTCAACAATTCTTCGCGTGCTTCCGCACACGAACGCATACAATGTCCCCTCATGGTGCGGGTTCCCCGTAACATATCAAATAGACCCGCTCGACAAAAACTTCAGAAAATTCGGCATGGCTCTGCTTGAAAAGCAGCGTCAGCTCTTCGGCGCGCACCACTATTATGCCTGCGACCCGTTCCACGAGAACAAGCCCCCGATAAAGGGTGACAAGTATCTCCAGAACGTAGGAAAGGCTATTTCAGAGATGTATACAGCTTTCGACTCTCAGGCGGTCTGGGTCATGCAGGCATGGTCCCTGCGCGAGCCGATAGTCAAGGCTGTTGACAAGGACAAGCTGCTCATTCTCGACATCGACGGCAGCAAATGCGAAAAGACCGACGGCTTCTGGGGATACAACTTCATCAGCGGCACGCTCAACAACTTCGGCGACAGAAACACGCTCCACGGTTCGATAGACGCGCTCGCCGAAAACAAGTTCATGGAAGAGCGCGAAAAATATCCGAATATTGTCGGCACGGGGCTTTTCATGGAGGGCATTTTCCAGAACCCGCTGTATTTTGACCTCGCTTCGGATATGCTCACGCGAAGCGACAAGCCGGAGCTTGATTCATGGCTCAAGGACTACGCCCGCCGCCGCTACGGCAGCGACGAAGCGTGCCTTTTCGAGGCGGTCAAAGATATGCATGAGACCTGCTACAGCAAGGCTTGCACAGGACGCGAGACTGCGTCGATAATCTGCGCGCGCCCTGCATACGAACAGCGCCACACCGCGCCGAACGATGTGTTTGAGCTGAGATATGACAACGAGAAGCTGCTCGACGCGCTCGAAAATCTTCTCAGAGCCGAGCACGCCGACACGGACGGATACAGATTCGATGTCTGCGATTTGACGCGCCAGGTGCTCAGCAACTATGCAAAGGATCTCTACAAGCGCAGCATAAGCGCATTTGACAGCAAAAATATAAGTCTTTTTGAAAAGAGTGTCAACACATTCGTGCGCCTGCTCGAAGATGTTGACAGGCTGCTCATGACGCGCCCCGAACTGACGCTCGGCGAGCATGTCAGGCAGGCAAACGCCTATGCCTGCACCGACAAAGACAGGCAGAATTTCGAGCTCAACGAACTTTATATGTTGACCCTCTGGGGACCCGCACGCTCCTCGCAGCTCTATGACTACGCATGGAAAGAATGGGGCGGCATGATAAAGACTTTCTATCTGCCGCGCTGGTATTCGTTCTTCGAGCAGATGGCGGTCAACTTCAAGAAGCGCAAATGCACATTCACGACCACAAAGCGCCGCTATAACGAGCGCGAGGACTTCGACGGAACTTCGTTCTACAAGAGCGTTGAAAAATTCGAGAACAAATGGCTCTCGACCTACAAGCCCGAGCAGCCCTCGGAGGAGGACACGCTCGAAGTCGCGCGCGAGCTGTTTGACTTCTATGCGCCGATGATAAGAGGTGTTCAGGCATGAGCGTTGAGCCGCAAAGAAAAGGCGGAGACAAGCTTGACCTGTACGAACGCCAGATAAATATGCTCGACACCCTGCTCCAACACGGGGCGATATCCGAAGCGCAATACCAAAAGAGCGCGGGTGATTTAGAGAAACTGATGTTCCCACAGGGAGTACCGAAAAGATAAAAAATCAGCCTTCGATTCGCAAAAGAACCGAAGGCTGATATATTTTTGCTTATTTGCTGTTTTTGCCGTGCGAACCGGAATGACTGCCGTAACCGTAGCCATACCCGTAATGCTTGCCGTAGCCATATCCGTAGCCGTATCTGCGGCTCGAGATTGAATAGTTGCCGTAGCCGCCCTTGCTGCGGTCAGTCGAGATATTGTAGACGCATCCGGCGAGATCCGTTCCGCCCTGAGTGAGGTCGCTGACAGCCTCGAGTATCGCAGGAACGGGGAAAACATCCTCGCGGATAACAAATATTGACGAGTCGGTGTATTTGGCGCATATCGCCGCATCCGCAACGATTCCGACGGGAGGCGTATCAATGATAATATAATCGAACTTCTCTCTTGCCGCCGCAAGGAATTCACCGGTCTTGGCGTTTGAAAGCACCTCGGTAGGATCGGCAATGCTCTCATCGCCCGCGAGGACGAATATCTTATATTTTTCAATATATTTTATCGCGTCGCTCGAATTTTTGGTACCGTTGACGACATCGGCTATGCCGTTGCCGGAAAGATTGCTTATGCCGAGATTCTTGAGCACGGACGGCTTTCTGAGATCGGCATCGACGAGCAGGACGGAATATCCGTTCTGCGCGAGCGCGAGCGAGAGGTTGACGGCAACGGTCGTCTTGCCCTCATTGGCTCCGGCGCTCGAAACGACAAAGCTCTTGTAGCCGCGTCTGCCGTTGAGCAGTTCGAGCTTCGTTCGCATTGCTTTATATGTCTCAACGAACGCAAAGCCGCAGGCCTTGTCGGTTATCAGCAGTTCCCGGTCGCCGTGGGCGGATTTCTTATAGAAACGCTCGCCGCCCGGCACCTGTGACACCTCGCCGATAACATTAAGCTGGAGCTTGTTCTGAATATCCTCCTGGCTTCTGACGGTGTTGCGCGCGGAGTCCCTGATTATTATAATGAGCGCGCATATGACAGCTCCCGCAAGAGCGCCTATAATGGTGTTGCGCACTGTGCCGACAGATTTGTCCGGCTTTGTCGGCAGCTCCGGCTCGTCGCAGAGATGGATGCTGCCGCCCGAATAGACCTGAACGACATCTTTATATGTATCCTTAACAGCCTGTGCGAGCTCATAAGCCTCCTCGGGCGAGGAAGCGGTGACGGTCATATCGATAATGCTGCTGTCCGTCTTGCGTGATGCGGCTATCATCTTCGCAACCTGATCTGCGGTTTTCGGATACGACTTGCACTCGGCGGCTATCGCGTTACACATAGTGCGTCCGGTCATAAGATGGACGAAAGTATTCGCCATATAAGCCGAAGCCGACATATCGTTATAGGAGACGGAATTATCCCCCGATGACGAGAGGTCTTTTTCGGACTTGTTGTTGACGATAAACGTCATGCTCGAAGTATAAGTCGGCTCTTCGACAGCCTTGGTTATCACTGCGCATGACGCGCCGACCACCAGCGCGACAAGTATCAGAAGCCAGAGCCTTTTTATAAGAAGGCCGAACATATACATGATGTTCACTTCGACTCCGTCGCTGTCGGTGTCTTTTCTAACTATCTTGCTCAATCACATATCCCCCACTTCGTCAACGCTCATCAAAGAGTATCGACAATCTTTCTTCCTATTGAATCATAGAATATCTCGTGTTTTTCGACCTCGGAGAGCTTATAGCAATTTCTGCCGTCAAAAACCAGAGGCCTTTTCATATACTTTTTGTAGTTATCCAGCGGATATTCTACGATTTTTTCCCACTCAGTCATTATGAAGCAAACATCCGCATCCGTCAAGGCTTCATTTATATCAGAAGCAAAATTTATTGAACAATCCGGATAGCGCTTTCTGAAATTTTCGACGCCCAACGGATCCCATGCGATCACATCCGCGCCCTCATTGAGGAGTATATCTATATTCTGCTTTGCGGGTGCTTCGCGCAGGTCATCGGTGCCAGGCTTGAAAGTGAGCCCCATTATCGCCACGCGCACATCTCTGAACGTCGGAAAGAATCTGCGCGCCTTGTCAATAAGCTTTATGCGCTGTTCACGGTTGACATCGATAGTCGCCTTTACGGTCTTGAGCTTTACTCCGGCGTGGTCGCTCTGGAAATTGAGTGCCTTTGTGTCCTTCGGGAAGCAGCTGCCGCCGTAGCCTATTCCGGCTTTTAAGAAGTTCGAGCCGATGCGCCTGTCCATTCCCATTCCGCGGGCAACCTCTTCGATATCCGCGCCGACTATCTCGCAGAAGTTCGCTATCTCATTTATATAAGAAATCTTAAGCGCGAGGAAGTCGTTGGAGGCGTACTTTATCATCTCGGAGCTTCGCACGCTGACATGAACTATCGGCAGTTCGAGAGGCGCGTACATTTCTTCAACTATTTTATATGCCCGCTCATCATCCGCGCCGATAACTATTCTGTCGGCGTTGAAGGTGTCCCTGACCGCCGTGCCCTGCGAGAGGAACTCGGGGTTTGAGACGACGAAGAAATGAAGATTCAGGCGACGCTCACCTATTCTGCGGCGCACGCTCTCGCAGGTTCCGATCGGCACGGTAGATTTAACAACCACGACCGTTCCGTCGCTGCAATTGTCGGCAATGCTGTCCGCAACGGAGAACACGGCGCTTAAATCCGCAGAGCCGTCCTCCTTTTCGGGCGTACCGACGCCGATAATAATGACCTGTGCTTCGGAATACTTCGTCACATCGTCCGTGAACTCAAGGCGTTCGCGATTTTTGAGCATGAGCTCTTCGAGTCCGTATTCGTAGATGGGAGAGACACCCTCGTTGAGCATTTTCAGTTTGCCTTTGTCAACATCGAGACAGATTACATCATGCCCGATATCGGCAAGTGTGACCGCGGTAACGAGGCCAACATAGCCTACTCCCGCAACGGCAATTTTCATAACATACGCACCTTCATTCAAGATTCATATATGTTTTCTTTTTTTCGTCCTTTAGCTTCATCGCGCAGAAACAGAGAGTCAGCATTATCTGAACGTTATAATCGTAATATGATATCAGCGTTGTTTCACCCACTGCAGTTGCCGCAAGCAGCAGGAACATTGTGACGCAGAGCCTCTCTCCCCTGTACGCTCTGCGACCCAGGCCGATAAGAAGGTATATATAGTACCAATAATATGTTATCAATCCGACTATTCCGAGACCGGATGCCAGCTCGAGATAATTGTTATGTGCATAGACGGTGATGCCATAGACCTGATTTATCTGATAGGCATTATTCGCAAGACCTATGCCGATTATCGGATGAGAATAGAATATCTGCGAGGATATTTCGGCAAAGCCTTTTCGCAGGGCGAGGCTTCCGTCGGCAGTCGTATCGTTGTTCACAACATAGTTAAACATCTTTTCGAGCCTGAATCCCGCCGCGTTATATAGTGCGGGAACCTTCAAAAACGCTATCCCTATGCCGATGACCGCAGCAATTATCAGAACAAGTCTGAGAAGATAAAAGCGCTTATTGACATAAAATATAAGCATTGCAAACAGGAGAAACGCCACGATAAAAAGCGCTTTTCTCGACGACGAGAGAACTATATATAGCAGTTCAAATGCCGTACACAAATAGTAGGCGCGCTTCTTATAATAATACGCCTTGCAAAACGATATTGCCGCGGCGACAACGCAAATATAGGCTATAGTATTGATATTGTTTCCCGTTACATTTTCATTTCCGATACGGCCGAGGAATCCGGAAAACCACGCGGACGGCTGAGTCCGAATAAAAACGGAGGCTATCATTATCATGACCGCCGCAGTAAACAGGGCTGTAAAGCGATCAAAATCCTCACGCGTTTTTATATAAAGCGTGATACAGTAGCATACCAGCAAAACCTGCACCATTCTTGAAATATATCTCAATGACAGGTTCGGGTCATAGAGCGCCCAGACAGATGAAAGCGCACACAAAACTATGAATATTCCGTACCATATCGTCGGAAGCTTGACGGACACAGTCGGTCTGTCGAGAATATTCACAAGAAAAGTCAGACCTATTACCGCAAAGAAAGTGAAATAATAGGCATAGTTCTGACCCTCGGTCTGCTCGTTAAAAGCAAGCAGAACGGTGAGCATTGCTACGATAAAGATATCAAGCAATATCTCCAACACAGACCGTTTTGAGTCTATTTTCAGTTTTCCGTTCCTGAACTCTATCATAAGTCTGAAATGTTCCCTCATTTAAATCCGATCGAATACGAAACCTATCAGGAATTTAATGTATTATAGCATAGAACAATGAAAAAAGACATACTTTTTTCATTCAAAATCGCACTATTTATCATATATTTATAGTTATGTAGTTTAATAAAATTAAACTGTGACATCGCAGAGCTCCGCGCCGACAAATGCGGCGAGCTCCTTCGGGTCGAGGCACAGCTGAAGTCCGCGCTGACCCGCGCTGACATATATTTTTTCAAAATCGGATGCAGTAGAGTCGATAAAAGTCGGATACTGCTTTTTCATGCCTATCGGCGAGCAGCCGCCGCGCATATAGCCTGTGAGCGAGATGAGCTCCTTGACATGTATCATCTCAAGGCTCTTGACCCCGGCGCATTTCGCGCATTTTTTGAGATCGAGCTCCGCGCCGACCGGGATGCAGAACACGAAAAGTCCGTTCTTCCCGCCGCGGGTGACCAGAGTTTTGAACACCTGATTCGGGTCGAGCGAGAGAGCCGCCGCCGCATGGACGCCGCTGAGGTCGCTCTCGTCGTAGTCATATTTGAGAACATCGTATTTTATTTTCGCTCTGTCGAGCATTCTCATTGCATTTGTCTTTGTCATGATTTTCACACTCCTGCCATGATATGCATAGTCCGCAGCTGCGTTGAGGATATTCTGTCGTTGACCGAATATGCGTGCTTCTCGAGGTCGCCGCATACGGCGTCTGTCAGCCCCTGATTTTGAAGCTCCGTTATTATCATCGAGGCTATATCCTCGACTATGTCGGCCTTTGCAGACGCGGTCGCGGGCTCATTGTCCGACGATATAAGAAATTCAAATGTATCGGCAAGCTCCGAGAGCTTTTCAAGCTCGCGCATGGCTCTGAACGTCCATTTATAAAACGGACGGTATTTTCTGTTGAGCAGGAACACCGCAGACATGGCGTGATCGGCAAACTCTATCATGGAGAGTTGGGCGCCGCCCGTCTCGCCGTGGGAAATACAGCGCTTGAAATTATACTGTCCCGCCTGCGCCGCCATTATAAGATGACCCGCAAGCTTTTTGAGTCTGACATCCTGCGGCATATCGAGAAACGACTGACGGATGCGTGAAAACTCGCCGAGATCGTCGCGGAAAACCTCGCCGTTCGTCGCCGCCGCAAGGCAGCTGTCGGGCGTAGTCATCCACTGATCTATAGAATCAAAGCCCGTGCGCGAGCCGGTTTTTGCAAGATAGAAGTCCCCTGTTTTTATAACTCCGTGGCGGCTGCCGCCGACGGGGCTTATTTTGAGTCTGTCAATGCCCTCAAAGCTCTTCGGGAGCTTCGCATAGGCGCGTTCGAGCTGAAATTCAGTGCGGCTGTCGATATCATCGGGCACAAAGATACAGAATCCCGGCTCAAAATCATGGTCGCGCGATATATCATCGTCATAGCCGAAGCACTCCGAGCCGTCGCCGACAAGACCTATCGCAAGCTTATCTTCAAGCTCCGGGAATTTTTCATGGAGCATCGGCGCACCGTATGTTTCATAGAATTTTCTTGAAAGCTCAAGTCCTTTCATATATCTCGTCCGACCTCCTTTTTATCTCCTTGGCGGTCATGAACCAACCGTAATATTCAAAAGTCGGTGCGCATTTTTCGCAGACGAAAGCGTAGTTGCCGTCGAGCGCGTTTGATTCATCGAGCAGAAGATCTTCTGCTTTTTTCAGGCAGTCGGTGATGAACTCCGACGCGTTTTCGAGCCCCTGCTGCGCCTCTGCGGCGTTGGCGAGGTTCAGATATGTTATCGCCGTTTCGGGCTTTCCGCCGGGCAGTGCGCTCATAATTTCTATCGCTTTTTGATAGAGTTCACGCGCCTGATCGTATTCTTTTAGCGACACGCAGGCGAGCGCCATATTGTTATAGAGTCCGCCGAGACGCGCGTCCCCGGGAGAAAGAAAATCTTCGTAGATGCTCTTCGCCTCGCCGTAGCGCTCGAGAGCCTCGTGCGGGCGGTCGAACGCCTCACAGACGGTGGCTGCATTGAGGCTGACCGTGGCGGCGGTTATCGAACCGCCAAGGGACAGCGTTTTCACAAGCTCGTCCGCCTTTTCCGCGCTTTCAAAAGCTTTGTCTTTCAAGCCCATTTTGCGGTAGAGACCCATGAGTTCGTTGAGCATCGCGAGCTCGCCGCGCCTGTCGCCGCCCATTCGGGCTTCGGAGAGCCAATATTCAAGGTGCCTGCGCGCCGCGGGCATATCATTATGGGAGAGCAGAGTATCGAGCCTGTCCACAACGCGGTCAACGGGGATAAACGACACATTCGCGTTTTCGTCCGGATAATAGAAATCGGTACAGCTCGGGCATCTAGGCTCTTTGTAATCTTCGGGTTCAAGGCTCATATCAAAGCTCCTTTCGGCATCACTGATGCGTTTTGAAATAGTCGTCCGAAACATCGCGCAGGAAACGATACATCGGCGCAAATTTTTTGTATATCCCCTCGAGGCGGGTTATTATCCCGTCGTTCCCGATATCGGAAAGCTCATCGGAGGCGAACACAAAATAGAGATACTTTGCGTTATAGAAATTTTCAAGTCCTGCGGGGCAGTCGGGCTTCGGGCGCTTATAGCACTCGGCATCAAGCACGGCTCCCGTTGAAAGAGCCGATTTCACAGCCTTCTTGAAGCCATCCGGGTCATTTCGCAGATGCTCTCTGAAAACCTCCATGTAGTCCGCCGAGACATCGTATGTTCCGACGCCGCACGACCACGCGCGCGGAGTGACCTCGAACCACATGCACGGATACATACGCCACTCTTTTTTCGGGCGCATGAACATTATCCACATGTTCTCGCGGTAGAGGTGCTTGTCGTGGGTATAGCGCGTATCGCGGCGCACCCTCGACACCATCTTTGTGGGCACGGTGTTCATAAACGGATCGATTTTCAGCATCATATCGCCGAACGCCGCCGCTATTTGGCGCATCGGCACGGTCATGTTTGCCTTTATCTTCTCTTTATTCTCCTCATAGAATGCCTTTGAATCATTGAAGCGGTTGAGCTGCATAAGAAAAAGCGTGTCCTGAGTTATTCCCTTGAAATCGCTCATCAGATAAGTCCCCTGTCGTGCATCGCCTGCGCCGCGAGCATGACGCCCGCCTTGGCGCTGTGGAAATTGAAGCCGCCCTGCATCCATGCGGCATAAGGCTCTCTGAGCGGAGCGTCCGCAGAGAGCTCAATGGACGAGCCCATGGTGAACGCGCCCGCCGCCATAATGACCTGGCTGTCATAGCCGGGCATATCCCACGGCTCGGGCACGACAAACGAATCGACCGGCGCACCCGCCTGCATTCCCTGGCAGAATGCGATAAGTGCTTCGGGCGTTCTGAGCTGAACGGTCTGAATGATATCAAATCGTTCTTCGTCGCTTGTCGGAGTGACATCAAATCCGAATTCCTCAAACAGCGCGGCGGCAAAGACTGCGGTCTTGAGCGCCTCGCCGACGATATGGGGCGAGTTGAATATACCCATGAACAGCTCTCTGTTCTGTCCGAGCGACGCGCCGACCTCTCTGCCGAGGCCGGGGACGGTGGCTCTGTAGGCGCATTTCTCGACAAGATCCGCCTTGCCTGCTATGTAGCCGCCGTTCTTGGCTATTCCGCCGCCGGCGTTCTTTATCAGCGAGCCCGCCATTATATCCGCGCCGACCTGCACGGGCTCGACGCGCTGGACGAACTCGCCGTAGCAGTTATCGACAAAGACTATCGAATCGGACACGCTCTTGACTGCCTTTGCAATCTCGGCTATCTTCTCGACCGAGAGGCTCGGGCGCAGAGTATAGCCGCGCGAACGCTGGATATAGACGAGCTTCGGCTGCTTTGCCTTCACCGCTTCGATTATCGCGGGGATATCCGGCTCGCCGTCAGCATTCAAATCGACCTGTTCATATTTTACGCCGAAATCCTTTAGCGAACCCATACCCTCTCCAGTGATGCCTATAACGGGGTGTATGGTGTCATAGGGCTGACCGGTGACGCTGAGCATTGTGTCGCCGGGGCGAAGAAGCCCGAAGAGCGCGACGCCGAGCGTATGCGTACCACAGGCGAAGCTGTGGCGCACAAGAGCCGCCTCGGCGCCGAACGCGCTCGCAAAAACTTTATCGAGCGTCTCGCGTCCGCGGTCGCCGTAGCCGTAGCCCGTGGTCTCGGTGAAATGGCTCTCGCTGACCCTGTTTTCGATAAAAGCGGCGAGCACCTTCTGCTGATTATACTCAGTGTTTTTCTCAATTCGCGCGAAGCTGTGTTCGGCGCGCTCAAGAGCCCTTTCGGAAGCATTGAGTATTTTCTCATCAAATTTGAAAAATGTCTGTTCCATGTTATATTTCCTGTTCTGTATCATATTCGGCCCATCTGCCGACGGGCACAAAGCCCGATTTTTTATAAAACTCAACTATGCTACCGTCCTTGCAGAAGAGCTCGACCCGCCTGCCATCGGACGAATATCTTTCGGCGAGCGTCAGCACCGCCTCGCCGCCGAGTCCCCTGCCGCGCATATCCTCGCGCGCGGCAACGCAGCCGAGAAATGCTGCCGAATCGGCGACAAACAGAGCACAAGCGCACGCCGCAAGCGTTTTGCCGCTGTATATCACGCTCCACTGAGCGGTATCTCTGTTCATGCGCCTCGACACATCCGCAATCCACTCGTCGCGCCCGCCGAGACGGTCGAAGCCCGAAGAAACGAGCAGCGAATATACATCGCGCAGGTCGGGATATCTCGGCATCTGAGCTTCGCCGCGCAGAGGGCGCAGAAGATGCTCGAATCGGACTATATTGCCGCTTCTCGTCGGCGAAAGTCCAAGCTTTTGGCACACGCTTTCTTCGCAGGAGAGCGTTGAAAAGCCTATGATTTTGAGAAACTGCCAAAGCTCTTCAAAATCTGCATCCGGTTCGGCGCTCAGCACGACGCTGTCATAGGCACGGCAAACTGCGGCGGTGACGGCATTTCCGCCGTTTTCCTGAATCCAGAAGCGAACGGCGGCGGAATCGGCGGAATAAGTTTTCAGATATCCGGCGATTTTCGTGCCGAAAGCGTCGCGGCGGCAAAAATCAAAAAGCTCTTTTTCTTCAGCCAGTTTAAGCATTGGCAAGCTCCCCGAGCATCACTTTTGCAAGGCGGAGGACATCGTCTCCGTCGCTCATTTTTATCACGCACGAGGGCGAGTGAAGATATCTGCACGGGAGCGAAACCGCGAGAGTTTTGACTCCGCCCGCGCTGACATGGATAGCCTTCGCGTCGTTTCCGCCGGCGACCATTGCCTTTGTCTGTATCTTTATGCCGTTTTCCTTTGCCTTTTTGAACGCAAGCTCATAGAGGTCGTGGTCATAGATAGTGCCCCTATCCATAAAGCCGACGACTGCACCCTCGCCGAGAGCGCAAACACGCTTTTCGCCGTCAACGCCGGGGATATCCGCGGCAGTCGTGGTTTCGAGCACGATGGCGTAATCGGGTCTGATGCTGAACGCCGAAGCTTTCGCGCCGCGCGTGCCAATCTCCTCCTGAACGCTGAACGAGAAATCCGCGTCATACTCGAGCTCGCTCTTTATCATCTCAATCATCACGGCGCAGCCCATTCTGTCATCGAGCGCTCTGCCCTGAACGAATCCGTCGCCGAATTTTCTTATTCCCGAGTCGAACACCACAGTATCGCCCAAAGAGACATGTTCGCGCGCCTCGTCCGCCGACTCCGCGCCGATATCGATATACATCTCATCAGCCTTCGGCATATCGAGCTCCTCTTCTCTGGAGAGCATATGAATCGGCTTGAGCCCGACAACGCCGCTTATCTCTTTATCGCCGACCTTCACGCTTCTGCCGAGATAAACACGGGGATCGACGCCGCCGACGGCAGAGAATTTGAGCATACCCTCATCGGTTATATAAGTGACGATCATGCCGACCTCGTCCATATGGGCGTCGAGCATAACTTTATTTTTCGCGGGGCTCTTTCCCTTTTTGTGCACGATAAGATTGCCGAGCGGATCGACGCGCCAATCGGCGAAGCCGTCTATCTCGGAGATTATGAACTCGCGCACCTTATCTTCCCTGCCGGACACGCCGCCTATCGAGCAGAGTTTTTCGAGCAGTCCGTACATCATGCGCGCCCCCTTTCGATTATATATGCCGCCATAAGTCGGGCGACGGCCTCAATATCATTGAGATCGACTATCTCAGCCGCAGTGTGCATATTCCTCTGCGGAATAGAAATGAGACCCATTCTGACTCCGCTTCCGGCAACCTGAATATCGTCGGCGTTGGTGCCGGTACTGCCGCTCATGACCTCACACTGGCGCGCGATGCCGTTTTCGTCGGCGATACGCTCAAGGGTGCGGGACATCGAATAATCGAGCGAGGGCGAGAAGCCTATCATCGCACCGCCGCCGAGCTTGCCGCACTTCTCTTTTTTGAGTCCGGGAGCCATGGCGAAGCTGACATCAACGGCGATAGCCTCATCGGGTGCAGCCGCAAAGCCGCCCGCCGCCGCTCCGCTGCCGCCCGTCTCCTCCTGAGACGAGAACAGCACGCTGATGCGGCATCCGTGATTTTTATCTTTGAGCAGCTCAAGGCAGCGAAGTATCGCCGCAACGCCCGCTCTGTCATCGAGCGCGGCGCAGCTGACTCTGCCGCCGAGCAGCTCTTTCGGGGCGCTGTTGACGGTGATGCGCATACCGGGGCGCACTATTTTCTTGACCTCGTCTGCGTTCATGCCGACATCTATTGAAAGGTCTTCAATCTTTTTCGCTTTTTTGTCGTCGTCGCCCGAGGCGAGATGCGGCGGAATCGAAGTTATAACGCCGAAAAGCGGCTCGTCACCCCACACCGTCACCTGCTCCGCAGCGAGGACTCGCGCATCTATTCCGCCGACGCGCGCAAATTTTATAAAGCCGCTGTCGTCGATAGCGGTAACGGTCATTCCTATTCTGTCTATATGGGCATCGAGCAGGATATGCACCCCGTCGCCGCCCGCGTCTCCGCACACACTGCCGAGGGCATCGATATGCGCGGGCATATACTCTTCGAGCATGGATTTTGCAAGCAAAGCCGCCTCATTTTCATTGCCGGAGGTTCCGTTTGCGCCCGCGAGCGCCAAAACAACGGCTTTCAGATCTTTATTTTCGAGCAATTTCCATCTTCCTTTCTAAAAATTAAGTTGAAAATTATGAGAATATGGAGTATTATAATAATTGACAACAAAGTCAAGTAATCGATTGGAGAGATAGCAATGAGTCAGTCGCATCACCATCATCACCATCACAGAAAAAAGACGAAGAAAAAGGTTATTATAACAATAGCTGTTATTCTTCTCATCATAGCGATTCCGCTGACGGCGGGACTTATCACCGTCAACCACTATCTGGGCAAGATAAACTATGAGGAAGAGACAAAGGACATCAATCCGGAGCTCACAGAGAATCTCTCAGACCCGAACGCGGACAAGGATATATCCGAAAATATAGACGATCCGCGCATGTGGTATAACGACAACATAATCAACATCCTGCTCATCGGACGCGATCTCGGTCACGGTTCTAAATATTATTCCCGCGCCGACTCGATCATAGTCGTTTCGATAAACAAGCTCAACAACGACATCAAGCTCGTCTCACTTTCGCGAGCAACCTATGTCTCTATCCCCGGTCACGGCAACGCCCGACTCAATGCGGCGCACGCCTACGGCGGATCGAAGCTGCTTATCGACACGATACAGCAGAACTACAAGATAAGAATCGACCACTACGTGAGCATCGATTTCAACGGCTTCATCAAAGCCATTGACGCGCTCGGCGGAGTTGACATAGCGCTGACAGAGAGCGAAGTGAAGGCTCTCTCGCCGATACTCAAGCAGAACGGCACCGTAGTAAAGGGCGCCGGAACCTATCACCTCAACGGCAACGAGGCTCTCGAATATGCCCGCCTGCGCGAAATAGACAGCGACAGAGTGAGAACAGAGCGCCAGAGAACGATTCTTATGGCAATCTTCGCGAAGTTCAAGAAGATGTACTCGACCGAAAACTATTCAACCCTGCTCAGCAAGAGCACGAAGTTCCTCGATCAGGTTCTGCCGCTCGTGAGCACCGATTTCACAAAGAGCGAGATAATCAGCCAGGCAACGACATACGCCGGATATCTCAAGTGGCCCGTAACCGAGGCTATCATCCCGAGAGACAAGACTCCGTTGACAAAGATAAACGGTGTTGAGGTGCTGATAGTCAACTGGGCGAAGCTCAAGAATGACATTCACGAAGTCCTCTATCCCGGCATTGAGCCCCAGGAGCAATCCTGAGGCTCATAGATAGAATAATTTACAGCTCGACGCCGCCGACAGGGCGAACCGAAAGAATATAGCACGAACCCGAACCGAATACTTTTTCCATCAGGTCTTTGTACTCATCAAGCTTATTGAGCGGTACAAAGGCCTGAATTGTTCCTGCGAAGCCGCCGCCGTGGACTCGCCACGCGCCGCAGCCGTCAAGCAGCTTTTCACTCAGTGAAAGTGCGAGCGACACGGGCTGCTCGGACACTTTCTTGCAGGAATAGACATTCTGGTTGTACATATATGAAGAGCGTCCGCTCTCGATAATATATTTCTTGAAAGTCTCGAAGTCGCCCGCCTTGAGCGCAGCTGCCTGCTTCTCGACGCGCGCGTTGTCGCCATAGAAATGCATGGCGCGAAGCACTGCTCTGTCGCCGCAGGAAGAGCGGATATCAGCTATGTTCTTCATGAACTCGTCCTCGTCAACCTCGCGCAGGACACTCTTGCCGAGATATTCGGCGACGCTCTCCATCTCCTTGCGCACGGCGGCATACTCATCCGTAAGGTCGGAATGGCTTCCGCCGGTGTCTACGATGCAAAGGGCATATCCGCAGGAAGCAAAATCAAAATCGAGCTTCTCGATAACGGGATTTGCAGGGTCGGCAAAGTCGATCTCAACGAACGAGCCGACCGAGCTTGTCATCTGGTCGAGCAGACCGCAAGGCTTGCCGAAGAACTTGTTCTCCGCCGCCTGAGCTATCTGCGCGATTTCAACATCGCTCACCTTGCCGTCATTAAACAGATGGTTAAGAATAGTTCCGAGCAGGACTTCAAACGCCGCAGAGGACGAAAGGCCCGAGCCGGAGAGCACATCGGACGCGGTTGCCGCATCGAATGCGCCGATATTATATCCGCGCGACTTGAACTCGGCGCACACGCCGCGGACAAGTGCCTTTGACTTGCCAAACTCGGCTTCGTGCGGCTCGAGGTCGCTGATATCGATCGTGTCCATGGCGTAGCCTTCGCTCTTGACATTGACTACGGTGCCCTCGCCCTTCGCGGCAACGGCTATGGCATCAAGATTGACGCTCGCGGCGAGCACGCGGCCGTGGTTATGGTCGGTGTGGTTGCCGCCGATTTCGGTTCTGCCGGGTGCGCTGAAGAGACCCGCCTCACGGCTCGAACCGTAAAACTCCTCGAACTCGCCGATAACGCGGCAATAGCGCTTTTTCTGAGCATCGACGGTGCCGGACGGATAGAGCTTTGAAAGCTCTGCGTCATATGCGCCGTCGGTCATTCTTTTTTTCAGAACATCTGTGGTATACATAAATCTACCTCGTTTCCGTGATATTAATTATCTTTATTTTTCTTTGAGCTTGAAACGCTCTTTTCAACTAAAAGCCATATGAGGTTGACGCACAAAAGCGATGCGCCGCTTATGGTCAGGACTATCATCAGGGGCACAAGGAACGCAGACGAGAGCGGATCGAAAACGTTAGTACCCATGAAAGTATAGGACAGCAGCTTCGGCGCAAAGCCCGCCGCCGAAAGCAGGATAAACTGCCAATAAGGGAACCTGAGCGAGCCGTAAATCCGGCTGACGCTGCCGAGCGGGAATCCGGGGATAAGCCGCAGGGCAAAAAGCAGAGCCTTGTTGACCTTGCCGGAGCTCTCGATTATCTTTCTGGCGCGTTCATTCTTGCTGATTATCTTCCACGCATTCCCGCTGCCGAACTTCATACCCTCGAAATATTTGATGCTCATCATAATGATAATTCCGAGGAAGTTCACTATCAACGCCCAATATGACGGCAGAACGACGCCGGTAAGGACGCAGATCGCCGAGACCGAGAGGAACGGGATAAAGGTGCGCACAAGAAAGACTATCAGCATGGCGAGCACGAACTTCCAGCTGATGCCGAGCGACTGTATGAACTGCTCTGCTTCAAGCAGCTTTTCCTGATAGACCTTATACCAGAGCCACAGCTGGTCATATCTCAGCAGATAGACAACTACCGAGACGGCCGCGGCAGATATCAGCAATGCGAAGCCCGCGGCGTTCATTATGCCGCTTCGTGTCCAATGCTTTTTCAAGCCTTCACCTCAACAAAAGTTTACATATAATTGTATAACATATTTCAGATCTTTTCAACTCAAACCGCACAAATTTTGGCGCAAATATCTTTTAAGCGAACGCACAATATGATATAATAGTATCATGATCCGTAATATGCACACAGACATATCACTCAACAGGTCAAGAGGAGGAATTTTCATGGGCAAGAAAGCTGTCGTTCTCAGCGGAGGCGGAGCAAAGGGCGGCTATCAGATAGGGGTCTGGAAGGTGCTCAGGCAGATGGGATTCACGCCTGACATCGTCGTCGGTACATCCGTCGGCGCACTCAACGGCGCGCTCATGGCGCTCGACAATTTCGACGCGGCGCTCGACATCTGGGAAAATATGAGCATGGACAGCGTGTTTCAGAATTTCGTCAACATGTCCGACGAAGAAAACCCCGACCGTGAATCATACATAAAAGAGCTCGCAAAAGAGGCTATTTTTAAAGGCGGCGCGGACTACACCCCGTTGCAGGAGCGCGTCAAATCGCTCATGGACGAAGAAAAGCTGCGCACCTCGCCGATACGCTTCGGACTGGTCACGACAATGTTCCCGAAGATAAAGCCGGTCGAAGTTTTCATCGAAGATATTCCCGAGGGCAAGGCCGCAGACTACGTGCTCGCGAGCGCGGCGGCGTTCCCGTTCATGAAGTCATACAAAATCGGCGAATCCGCTTTTGTCGACGGCGGATATTCGGACAACATGCCGGTCAAAATGGCTATCGAAGCGGGCGCTGATGACATTGTGGTTGTCAACATCGGCAAGAATCCCGGCGCAAAGTTCGGCGAGGCGGACAATGTCTCGTTCAAATATATCAGCAGCAAGAAGCCGCTCAACGATGTTTTCGGCGGTATGCTGATGTTTGACGGCGACATATCGCGCGGGAACATACGCCAGGGTGAGCTCGACGCATACAAGGCATATGATTTGCTCGACGGATATTACTATGCGTTCAAGAAATACGAAAAATACAAGATTGCGCCGTTCGAGCCCTACTGCGCGAAGAAATTCGACGCGATATTCTCTGGTCTCCCGAGCGCGGGCAGAGTAGAGAGAGGCGGGCGTGAAAGCGTGCTGAACTTCCTGCGCGGATACGACGACAGACCGTTTGAGTTCAACTCCAACGTACTCTACTGCGCCGAGACCGCCGGCGATATCTTCGGCATCAGCACGCGCGAGGAATACACCGTTGCGAGCTTCGACAAGCTCATAAACGAGAACGCGACGGCGCTCATCACCGAGGAATATGGCACAAAAATCGATGAACTGACCGAGAAGCTCGACAAGGGTCTGAGTCTCGATCTGCTCAAGATGGTAGCGAACAATTTTGACAAAAAGTTCCTGCTCGCCTACACGCTGAAAATTCTGCTTGGCGACAGGATAGAATACTCAGACAAGCGCAGGCTCTGGCTGATAGCGGACATCATGCCGCAGGTATTCTGCGCCGCGCTCTACTGCTGCGCGTCGATACTCAACGCCAAAGAACACGGAAAGGAAACGCAGGATGAAGATAGTAATTCTTGACGGATACACAACGAACCCCGGTGATCTCAGCTGGGATTTTCTCAACGAATTCGGCACATACACGGTCTACGACCGCACGCCGAAAGAGAAGATAGTCGATCGCGCTCAGGGGTGCGATATAATCATAACCAACAAGACGCCTATAGACGCCCGGACTATAGCCGCCCTGCCGGAGCTCAAATTTATCACTCTACTGAGCACGGGTTTCAATGTTGTTGACGTTGATTTTGCGCGCGAAAAGGGCATCCCGGTTTCAAACGTGCCGTGCTACAGCACCTCGGCGGTGGCTCAGCTCGTGTTCGCGTTCATTCTCGAACACACCAACCGCGTTGCGCTGCACAGCGAAGCGGTCCACGGCGGCGAATGGAGCAGCTGCCCGAACTTCTGCTTCTGGAAGTCCCCGCTGACCGAGCTCCAGGGCAAAACCATCGGCATCATCGGCTACGGCAAGATAGGCAAGGCGGTCGCCAAAATTGCAGAAGCTTTCGGCATGGATGTGCTCGCCAATTCGCGCTCCGCAAAAGTCGGAGACTGCGACGGGGCGGTCAGATTCGTTGAGATTGATGAGCTGCTCAAAAAATCTGACTTTGTGACTCTTCACTGCCCGCTGACTCCGCAGACAACCGGGCTTGTAAACGCCGAGTTTATTGCGAAGATGAAGCCGAACGCATTTCTCATCAACACCTCGCGCGGCCCCGTAGTTGACGAGCAAGCACTCGCCGACGCGCTGAAATCCGGCAGGATATCGGGCGCGGGAGTTGACGTTCTCTCGACCGAGCCGCCGAAAGAAAGCAATCCGCTGCTCGGATGCGAAAACTGCCTGATAACCCCGCACATCGCCTGGGCGGGATTCGAGACAAGGACGAGGCTCGTCGGAATAGTTGAAGAAAATCTCAGAGCATTCGTCAAGGGCGAACCGATAAATGTGGTGAATAAGTAAAAAGCAAAAGGCTGTCGCACTCATATGTGTCGGCAGCCTTTTTAAATTGAACGGTATTGTAAAGCAGGATAAGTTCACTCGGATTTTGATCTTGCAATACCCGACTGTAACACACCGCTGCCGCGTGAGCGGCACGATATGAAATTGTATAATTCACACTCTGCCTTCGCGTCCTACCATAACCAAACATTTAGTATTTCCCGCGTTTCGGCATTTTCTTTTTATTTGAAAAAGAAAACGCCTGCAAAAGAAAAGCAAAACCTACCCATGAGAAACCGTGGGTAGGCTTTGCAAATTCGGAGCATCCATTAAAATGTGATGCTTGATTTTATCAGAACGAGAGGATAACTTTCATCTCGAGCTTCTTGTATTTGGGGATTTTATACGGCTTTTTGAGCGTTGCGATCGCGGGGACATCGCCGCCGACGCCCTGCTGCCTGCCGTCGATATTGACAGTCAGGTTCGGTGTGCGTCCAAGCTCGCAGGAGTGAGCCGCATCATAGAGCATCTTCTTCGTATACGGGTGGACGCTCATCTCAAACGGAGTTCCTGCCGCAGTCACCAATACTCCCCTCTCGCCGCCGACTTTGAGCCATCTCACATCGCAGCGGTTGGCGTTCTCCTGCGGGAACAGGTAATCGTGAATGAAGCTCTCTGCGCTCTGGAAGCGGTAGACTCCGAGACGTGCACCCGTCTTGCGGTCGCAGTAGTTCTCGTGCGGGCCCTTGCCGTAATACTCTATTCCGTCAACTCCGTCGGTCAGCTCAAAGGTCAGACCGTAGCGCGGCAAATTGACCGGGGTGATGTTCTTGCAGGTCAGCGATGCGGAAACCGTGCCGTCCGGGAACACAAGGTATTCAGTAACGATACCCGAAAGATACTTCGTGCGCCACTTGACGCTGAGTTTGACGCAGCTGCCGAAATGCTCCGCCTTGACGGAAACAGGGCGCATCATGCGCTCTGCGCTGTCGAAAGCGTGCAGACCGATAAGAGTCTTGACCCACTCAAACGGCACCTGAGCCATGCGCTCGTTGTCGATATTCGCGCGGGAAAACTGCGGGCGAATGCCGCGCTCAAGGCGCTCGACGCCGTCTTTTTTATATGAGCAGAGCTCTCCGGTCTTTTTGCTGAGCTTCACTTCAAAGCCGTTTCCGGAGACGACATAGCACTTGTCGTTCTTTGAATATTTTATTTCAACTTTCTTGCCGTCCGCTTTCGGAGCAGACGAAGAATAGTTATACTTGCCGAGAACAAACTGCTCGCGCGCCATGGTGTGACCAGCTTCGAGGTGCATCATATCGCGGCGCAGAATCAGCTCGCAGTCGAGAGTGCGCTCGTTTTCGGTTCTGATATCGAACGGGATATCGACATACGCCTTTTCGAGATAGCCCTTGTCGGGGAGATCGAGCTCGGCGGATTCGATAAGCCTTCCCTGTTCGCGCAGTTCAAGGCGAAGCTTGAAATTCTCGAGCGAGGTAAACATAAAGCGATTGAGAATAGCTATTCTGCCGTGGCTGAGCGAGAAATCGACCTGCTGATAGCATTTGACAACTTCATAGTAGTGCGGGTTGGGCGTGCGGTCGCCGCGGAAAACTCCGTTGAAAGCGAAGTTTGAATCATTCGGCTTGTCGCCGAAGTCGCCGCCGTAGTTCCACTTATCCTTGCCGTCTGCGGTCTTTGTTCTTATCGCCTGGTCGGCAAAATCCCAGATATATCCGCCTGCGAGACGGTCATATTTTTTGAAATCCTCCCAGTAATCGGCGAAGTTGCCCATGCTGTTACCCATGGCGTGGGAATATTCGCACTCAATGAACGGCTTGTCGATATAATCCGAGGGCTTGAGATGATAACCGAGACCGAGGTTCCAGAGCGCGCGGCTGTGGATATGCGGCTTGTTCTCGCCTATCTCCTTCATCGCGGTCTGCACGGTGTACATCTCGCTGAACAGGTCGCTCGTCTTGAGCTTCGCGTCTGGTTCATAGTGAACCGGGCGGGTCTTGTCTATCTTCAAAATCTCTTTCTTCATCTCGGCGAATGCGTTGCCGTTGCCGGACTCGTTGCCGAGCGACCAGAAGAGAATACATGAATGGTTCTTATAGCTGTTGACCATATTACGCACGCGGTAGCAGCACTCGGCTGTCCAATGCGGATCGCTGCGCGGGACGCGCGTTGCGAGGCCGTGGGTCTCGAGGTTGTTCTCGCTCATGACGAGAATGCCTATCTCGTCGCACAGCTCATAGAAACGGCGCGAATTCGGATAGTGGCAGGTGCGCACATTGGTTATGTTGCTGTTCTTGAGCAGCTCGAGGTCACTCCTGATTATGCTCTCGGGCACGGCGTGGCCATAGTCCGGGTGGAAATCATGGCGGTTGACACCGCAGATTTTGAGCGGAACGCCGTTGAGCAGAATGAACGGACCTCTGCCCGTCTTGCGGTCATAGGGCGTTATCTTCACTTCTCTGAAGCCGAATTTATGCTCCCTGCGGTCGGTGTACTCACCGCCGGAAAGAGTGACACGGACAGTGTAGAGATACGGATCCTCATGGCTCCAGAGTTCAAAATTGCTGACGGGTATTTCAAAAGAAATATTGCAATATTCGCCGTCCGCAAGGGGTTTTACTTCCGCTTCGGCAGACGCGAATCCTGCGCCGTCGGCGCGAAGGATCTCGACTTTGAGCTTGCCGCCGTCGAACTGAGCGCGGCGCGCCTTGACAACGCAGTCAAGCTTGAACACGGCGGATTTGAAATCCTCCGCCATCTCGCTGCGCATATACATATCCTCTATAAAAACTTTCGGCTCATAGACGAGCGTCACATCGCGGAAGATACCGGAGAGGCGCCACATATCCTGATCCTCAAGATAGCTGCCCGTGCAGTAGCGGCGCACGGTGACCGCGAGGCGGTTGGTGCCCGGATGAACAAAGTCCGTTATATCGTACTCGCACTCGTCGAAGGTATCCTGAGAATAGCCGACGAATTTTCCGTTGACGAACACTTCGCCGCTCGAATTGATGCCGCCGAAGTGAATGAATATATTATCCTCGGTCTCGGCGACCTCAAACTCGCGGACATAGAGCCCGCAGGAGTTGAGCTCCGGCTTTATGTAGGGAACCTTCGTGGTGGAGATTGCCTTGGGATAATTGATATTGGTATATATCGGGGTGTCGTAGCCCTTTATCTGCCACTCTGACGGGACTTCGAGATCGTCGAACGAGCTCAAATCAAAATCGGGCGCATAGTACCCCTCGATGATATCGTTGACGCTCTCGCAATAATGGAATTTCCAGACGCCGTTGAGGCTGACGGTCTTTTTCTCCCACGCCTCATCGCGCGGAAAACCGGCCGCGCTTCGCGGCTCTGTGTTGACGGAATATACGTCTATATCCTGCCAAAATTCTTTCTCTGTATTTTTTGCCATAATGACCCTCCCAGGAAATGAAAGTCTTTTGATAATATTATCATACACCGAGCGTTCTAGTCAAGAACGCAAAAGTATAAAAAACGGCGTGCGCCGCCTTTTTGGGCTTCGCACGCCTTCAGCCTCAGTTCAGCTTGTCGTATGCTTTCAAGAATTCAGTCACATCGGCGAGCATTTTTTCCGTGCCGCCCGCGGTGTTGCTCTCGAGATTCAAAACGAGAATCGGGTCATGCACGCTCATGCGCAGCAGGAACCATCCGTCGCCGTTATCTTTGTCGGTGTTTATCCTGATGCCCTCGTAGTTTATCTTCTCCGCCTGCCAGCCGTCGCGCTCTTCGGCGAGCGCTTTCAGGTCGGCTATGACTTTTTCGCCGTATGGCTTGAAATCTTCAAGGTCTATCTTGAACCTGCGCTCAAGCTCCTCCGCCGGCTCTTCAAGGTCGGAGATAAAGCTTTCGAGGCTGCCGCCGCTCTTTTTGAGCAGAGCCGCTTTTATAATCAGCTTCGTAACGAGATACGCGCCGTCGTCGAGATAATAATTCTCCCTGAACGCGGCATGGCCGGAGGTCTCAATCGCAAGCGGGCAGTCGATGCCCTCTTTATTGAGCTCTATTTGCTTGTTGATAACATTCTTATAGCCGCGCTTAAATCTGATATGCTTGCCGCCATGCACCTCGATGAACTTCGTGAGTCCTGCGGAGGTTACGGAGTCGGTGACTATAACCGCGCCCGGTTCGTTTTCAAGTATGACCGCCGATATCATGGCGACAAGGCGGTTGCGGTTGAGTTCTCTGCCGTCCGAGAGAATGCAGCCCGCTCTGTCAACATCGGTATCAAACACAATGCCGAAGTCGGCGTTCGTCTGCTTAACCCGCTCGGCGGCGCTGTCTATCATGACGGAAGACTCAGGGTTCGGCACATATACGGGGAAGTTGCCGTCCGGCTCGAGATTCATGCTCGGCGAGACATCGGCGCCCAGAGGAGCGAGGACTTCGGAAGCGTAGAAGCCGCCCGCGCCGTTTCCGGCATCGACCATTATTCTCATACCCGCAAGAGGTTTGTCGGCCTCGTCCACGCCGATGCCTTTGCAGATAAGCGAGCGCAGGTGCGCGGCATACTGCTTCATATGGTCGCATGCGGTTATTTTGGCAGGCGCATCGCCGAGTTCGATATCCTCGGCTTTTTCGAGTATGTAAGCGATATCGGGCGAATCGAGTCCGCCGTCGACGGTGAAAAATTTGAGTCCGTTTCTATCGCCCGGATGGTGGCTCGCAGTCATCTGAACGGAGCCGTCACAGGGCAGATCGAGCACAGCCATAAACATGGCGGGAGTTGAGCTGAGCGAGCAGTCGATTATATTGACGCCGCGCAAAGCGAGTCCCCTGACAACCGCCGCGCTTATACGCCCGGCCGAAAGGCGCGGATCGTGGCCGATGGCAACGGTGAGCTTATCCGCCGCTTTGCCTGTCTTTTCGCTGAGAAAATCCGCAAACGCCGCGCTCGCCTTTGAGATAAACTCGTCGCTCATATAGAGCGGCTCGTCGCCGTTTCCGATGCCTATTCCGCGGATATCCGTTCCGCTCTTGAACTTTTTATAGATGCCTGTCATATCCGTTCCTCCCGTTTCTTCTGCGTCATTCGGCGCAGATATCGTTTTTGATTTTGCCGTAGGTCTTTTCGCCTATTCCGTCGACATTCGTTATCTCCCACGGATAGATAAATTCTCCGTGCTCCTCGCGGTAGCCGACAATATTTTCGGCTTTCTTTTCTCCGATGCCGTCGAGCGCGGTCAGCTCTTCTTTGTCGGCGGAGTTTATGTCAATCCCGCCGCCGTGCGAAGAGGTATATTGAATTATACTCCCGGCGCGGCTCGGAGAGAACCGCAGGGCGAATGCCGCAGATATTGCGACAGCGAGCAGAATGAACGCGGACGCCGCAAGCAGAATTTCGTTTTTCGATCTGCTCACAGCGTCCACCTCCGGTAATTTATTGAATTTATTGTAACATATGGAAAGAGGGATTTCAACCGATTATTATTTCAAAAATTCCACCAACTCATCCGTGTCGCGCGGGTTGATACGCTTGGAGATTATATATGTCTTGTCGCTGCCGTCCGCGTTTTTCTCGCCGAAGCGGCCGTAGGACGAGGTGACTGCCGTGCCGTCGGGAAGCACGACATTGCCGCAATAGGCAGTGTCGGCGTTCGCTTCTATTTCGGGCTCGGTCTGACCGTCGAGATAAGTGTGGGCAATCTTGATTCGATAGTCGCCCTCGGTGCCGTTTTTCAGGTCGTCGTAGCTGCCTATCCACGCTATCCAGCCCTCGCTGTACCAGTCGCCGTTGTCGGAATGGAACTTCACTTTTTCCGGGTCACGCTCTATCGAGCGAAAGGTTATAAACAGCCTGCCGTCTTTCAGATAGTCCGCCTTGTGGCGTTCGCCGTTGAGAGCCGCGGGGACATGGACGGGCTCCGACCATGTTTTGCCCTCGTCGCGAGAAAATGATATAAGCGAATTTTCCTTCTTCGTGTTCGAGCGCGAGATGAGGCAGAGCTCGTCGCCCTCTCCCCTGTCGCTTCGTATGACTTCGACCTCGCACATATTCGAACGCAGTTCCATATCTCTGTGGGCGGCGAAATATTTTTCCGGCTCGCTCCACTGCACGCGCCCATCGGGGGTGAAGCTGAGGATGGTTTTGTAGTTATAGAAATCGCCGTCGTGGAAAAAGCCCATCCATTTATCGACAAATTTGCCGTTCTCCTTGAGCCTTGTCAGCGACGCCATGGCGACTATCGGGATAAGCTCATAGCCGTCGGCTCGCGAATAAAATGTCTCAAACTCGCTCCATGTTTCGCCCTCGTCGCAGGAGACGGAGCAGTTGAAGCCGCCGGGAGTATCCATTCCGGGCCACTTGGAGTTGGCGGAAATGAGAATCAGTTTGTCGGGCGTGCCGTCCGAAAATTCGAGGCGGTAGACAGTCGGTGTCTCGAGCGATTTTTTCCACGACTCGGGCGGAGAGGCTATATTTTTTGTGTAGCTACGCCCGCCGTCCGCGCTTATTTTATTGAGAACGGCACCCTTGCCGTGGCCGTGGGGATATACAGTAAGAATATCGCCGTTTTTGAGCAGAACAGAGTCGGGATGGCCGAGATAACTTTCGCTGTCGTCGACCACGGTCTGCTCATAGAGATAAGCGTATTTTTCCGCCGTATCCTCCGGTTTCACGCTCAGATCGAGCTGAGGGACGGTATAATTTTTGCCGATAAAATCATTCATAGTTTTACTCCGCTATCGCTCTTATTCTGAACGCCTTGACGCCGTGGGGCTCGACAAATGCGCTGAGCGTTGTATTGATGACGGAAGTCTCTTTTGTCCACAGGTCATATACCTCATATTCCTGCGCGAGCGGAGTGGTGATATACGAGCGGCAGACGATATCGTCCATGCGGTGCTCAAAATATCTTGTGTCGCTGCCCTTGTTGAAGAAGCAGACCGCGACATCTCCGTTTTCAAGCGGCTTTATGAGCGTATCGGCTATGATAGTTGTCTTTATTCTTCTGCACTGCTCGCCGAGCGAATCCTGATCGATAGCAATCATATCTCTGTCGGTGAGTATTTTCAGCGTCTCGTTCTCCGTGTCGGCGGTGCCGTCCTCGCGGATAAATTCACGCACATCGTTGCCGAGAATGAGCGGAGCCGCCATAAAGCACCAGAGGGTGAAATGGCTGCGGTTCTCTTCTGCGGTCAAATCGCCGTTGCCGACCTCGAGCATATCCGGGTCGTTCCAGTTGCCCTTGCCGGAATACTTGAAGAGATTGACATTGACTTCGTATATGCCGAGAACAGACTTCCAGTTTGCCTGGATATCGGGCGTCGTGCGCCAAAGGTTGCCTGCCGTCGCGCCCCAGCGCCACGGGAGGTTTCTGCCCCACTCGCAGATGGAATAGACTATCGGGCGCTCCTCGGTGCCGTTTCTGTCGGCATATTCGGCGGTTGCACGCATGAGCTCTCTGCCCATCTTAGCATACTGGATAGCCGCGCTGTCCTGTCTCGAAGCGACGGGGTTTTCAAGCTTGATTGTGTTCGAGCCCGCTTCGAGGGTTATCTTCACCTGATGTCTGCCGTCGGCGGTGGAGCCCTTGGTCGGCGGGACGGTGGTAGTATACTTATCCTCGCCGTTGACGGTGACTTCGAGATATTTGAAGCTGTTGCTCTTCTTTCTGATTCCGAGAGTGAGTGAATATTCGCCAGCCTCCGGGACTTCAACGGTAAACACCGCCGAGCCTCTGTGGGCGGAGAGACCGGAGATATATCTTCCGGAATCGAGGCGCTTGTCCTCCATTATTTTCGCGTCGCCGAAGAGTGCCGCATCGTCTGCGGGGACGGTAGCTTCAAACGAACCGTCGGCGTTGGAGACGCAGATATATTCAATATAGGGCGCACGCATCGGGATAGGCACATTGTGGCAGAAGTCATATTTAAAATATTCAACTCCCCACTCGGCGAACGTGTCCGCATCTATAGCTTCATTGCCGAGGCTCGCGGGCAGATCCTCGCAGGTAAGCGATCCGTTGGAGGAATATATGCCGAGCTTGAGTCCGAGTTCGTTTATGCTCTTCACAAGCGCGGGTATGCCGCTCGGGAAGTTTGCAAAATCGCCCTGGAGTCTGCCGTTCTCGTCGCGCATGGAGGATTGCCAGCAGTCGTCGAGATTGACATACTGATATCCCGCGTCCGCAAGTCCGCTCGCCTTCATGGCTTCGGCCGTTTCGAGAATAAGCTTCTCATCAATTCTGTTTCTGAAAGTGTTCCAGCTCGACCAGCCCATCGGCGGGGTCAGAGCCGTGCCGTTTGAATATTTTTCATCGGTCGGGAAAGTGAGCTTGACGCTGTTAATCGCGTTTTTCGCCATATCCGCCGCCTCGTTTTTATCGGGCAGAATGTTCGGCGCAAACTTCTTGACCGCAGCATATGCTCCCGCGGCGACGCCTGCGAGGGCAGTCAGTTTGAATATCGATCCCATGAATATCAGTCCTTTCGGTTTAAAAACAAAAATCCACTTCTGCGAGGTTGTAAACCCGGCAAAACTGTGGTATTATTTAGTTGAACAAAAGACATTTCAAGATTGTCTTTCATATAGAAATATATCATATATACGCTTTTTGTCAAGGCAAAACGCGAAGATACGGAGGAAAATATGAGCACACAGAGACTTGTTAAAACATTCTGCGACCTTGTTTCAACAGGCAGCGAAACGGGTCACGAGCGCGCATTCTGCATAGAACTCGAAAAGGCGCTTATTGAAGCAGGCTTCGAGGTTGAGCGCGACGAAGAGGCCGGCAAGAAGTGCGGCTCGGACGGATTCAACATATACGGCTATCTCCCCGGCGAGGGCGAGAGCGTACTGCTCTCCTGCCACACCGACACCGTCACTCCCGGCGCGGCGGTCACGCCCGTTGAGCGCGACGGAGTTATATATTCTGACGGCACGACAATTCTCGGCTCGGACGACAAGTCCGGCATAGCGGAGATAATCGAGGCTGTCACAAGGCTCAAAGAAAATGGGGAAAAGAACAGACCCGTCGAAGTCCTGTTCTCCCTCTCGGAAGAGGTCGGTATGCTCGGCTCGCGCTTTGCGGACTACGGCAAGATAAAGAGCAAGACGGCTCTTGTGCTCGACGGCGAGGACATCGGCGAAATAGTCAACTCCGCCGCGGCGAATATAGTTATGTCGATAAGCTTCTTCGGCAAGAAGGCGCACGCCGGCGTATGCCCCGAGAACGGCATCCATGCGCTCAAGGCCGCCGCATACGCGGCGGCGAACATCCCCGTGGGTCATGTTGACGACATAAGCGTGCAGAACATCAGCAATTTCGTTTCCGAGGGTCCGACCAATATCGTAGCGGACAAAGCGTCGTTTGACATGGAGTTCCGCTCATATGACGAGAACACGGTTCAGAAGCACATCGCCGACGCGCTCGCGGTCATGAAAGAGGCATGCGAGAAGTTCGGAACCACATTTGAATATGACAGCGAACGCCACTCCGGCGCGTTCACCGTTGACCCCGAGTCGCAGTTCATAAAAGATATTTTCGCGGCATACGAAGCGGCGGGCATACGCCCGTATCTCTCCAAGACGCTTGGCGGCTGCGACGCTTCAAACATTGCACTGCACGACATCGCCGTTGTCAACATCGGCACGGGTATGCGAGACGTTCACACGACAGCAGAGAACATCTCAATAAAAGACATGGAGGACAGCACGCGCTTCCTCTGCGAACTGCTCAAGGCATAAACAGTATCCCCGAAAGGAGCTTTTGATATGAAACTTATAACAGCGGTTATCGGCAAAAAAGACCTCAACCCTGTCTGCGACGCGCTCAGGGAAGCGGGATATTCATTCACGAAGATCCCGACCTCCGGCGGATTTCTGCGCAGCAGCAACATGACTCTGCTCATCGGCGTTGACGACGACAAGCTCGCCCATGCGGTCGAGCTGATAAACAGCAACTGCAAGACCCGCACCGAACAGGCTGAGGACAAGAAAGTCAAGGTCGGCGGCGCAACTCTGTTCGTGACAGATGTTGAGCGGTTTGAGAAGATGTAAAAAAACAAATGAACCGTATATAAAAACCGAGCGGCCGCAGCAGTTTGCTGCGGCTGTTGTTTGTAAATACAGCACAGGGACAGGCAATGAAGAATAAAATATCCGAAAACAAAATATTTATTGCAACGCCGCTCATACTCGGCGCACTCTCATTATTCGCGTTTGCGCTTTATTTTTACAGCGCAAATCACGCGCCATACACATATACCGATGTTATAATTGCGGGACCGATACTCTCATTTGTCGGCGTAATTATTTCTTTTATCACGCGAGAAAGCAGAAAAACATATCCGACATTATGGATATGCGGGCTTGCCGCCTGCACGTTCGGCTTTATAATATGTGTTATGGTTATTTTGATATTGGTGATGTTTGTTGCGGCGAGGGTCAGTGAATCGTGATGTTGATAATTGGAGTTTGAGGGTATAAAAATTTTTGCACTTATTTATCGCAAGCATAAAGCCCCGTCAGATAACCGGCGGGGCTTTGCTATATTTTATTTGCCTTCGTTTTGGAGCTTCTGCATATCCGCGGCGCGGATAGCGGTTCTCATTATCTTGCCGCTGCTGGTCTTGGGCAACTCTCTGACGAACTCGACAACGCGTGGATATTTATACGGTGCGGTCGCGTGCTTGACATGGTTCTGTATCTCCTTGACAAGCTCGTCGCTCGGCTCATAGCCCTTGGCGAGAACGATGGTCGCCTTGACAACCTGTCCTCTGTCAGGATGCGGCAGAGCGGTGACTGCGCACTCGAGCACGGACGGATGCTCCATCAGCGCGCTCTCGACCTCGAACGGACCGATGCGGTAGCCGGAGCACTTGATAACATCGTCGTTTCTGCCGACGAACCAATAGTAGCCGTCGCCGTCGCGCCATGCGGTGTCGCCGGTGTTATAATAGCCGAACTTGAAGCTCTTCTCCATCGCGGCGTCGTCTTTCCAGTAGTCGCGGAAAAGTCCGGTCGGATGACCCTGATCGACCCGGATGCAGATAGAACCGACCATACCGTCCTCGCACTCCTCGCCGTTTTCGTCGAGCAGAGCGATATCATAGCCGGGTGCGGGCTTGCCCATTGAACCGGGCTTTATCTCGACCCACGGATAGTTTGCGAGCAGAACGGAAGATTCACTCTGGCCGAAGCCCTCGTATATTCTCATGCCCGTCAGTCTCTCTATCTGATGGAAAACCTCGGGGTTGAGCGGCTCGCCCGCGAGGCAGGCGTGCTCAATGTAGCTGAAATCGTATTTTGAAAGATCCTCTTTTATCAGGAAGCGGTATATTGTCGCGGGGGCGCAGAATGTGCTCGGGCGGATACGCTCCATAGCCTCAATCATATCGATCGGGTGGAACTTCTCGGTGTCATATGCGCCGACAGCCGCGCCGCAGATCCACTGGCCGTAAATTTTGCCCCATGCAAACTTTGCCCAGCCGGAGTCGGTCTGGGTCATATGTATTTTGTTCTCCTTGACGCACTGCCAATATCTCGCGGTCGTTATCTGACCGAGAGCGGAGGAGAAATCATGGCGCACCATCTTGGGCATTCCGCTCGTGCCGGAGGAGAAATAGAGCAGAGCAGTATCGGTGACAACGGTTCTCTTCTCGGGATCGGTCGGGCGTTCAAACTCGGTCGAATAGCCGCCGATAACGGAGCGGTAATCTATTGCGCCGTCAACGGGCTTGTCGCCGACGGTGACATAATATTCGAGGTTCGGACACTCGGGCAGGGAGTCACGGACATGCTGAACAACATCGTCGTCGCCGACGGTTATGAGCATTTTGACGCCCGCCGCATTGATGCGGTAGACATAGTCTTTCTTCATCAACTGGAACGATGCGGGAATAACTATCGCGCCAATTTTGTGGAGCGCGGTTATGATAAACCAGACTTCGGGGCGCTGCTTCAAAACGAGCATGACTATGTCGCCCTTCTTTATTCCCTTTTCGAGCAGGAAGTTGACAGCCCTGTTGCTGTTGTCTTTTACATCTTTGAAAGTGTAGCGCGCCATATCGCCGGCATCGTTCGTCCAGACGAGGGCGAGCTTCTCGGGCTCGATATCCGCCCACGCATCAACAACATCGAAGCCAAAGTTGAAATCATCGGGCACATTTATTTTGAAATTCTGCTTCATATCCTCATAGCTGTCAAAGTCATAGCGGGGACAGAAGCGCTTGATTATATCATCCATTTTTTCTTTTTCCTTTCGGGGGGGTGTCGCAGTTTTATTCGTTGATAACGGTCAGGAATCTTGTTCTTCCGTCTACCGCCGCCTGGCCGTGCGGGAGGTTCGGATCGAAGTAGATAGCGTCGCCCTCATTGAGGATAAACGAATTCTTGCCGACCGTTACCTTGACCTTGCCCTCAAGGACGAGGTTGAACTCCTGGCCGGAGTGCATAACGAGCGCGGGCTCGGTCTCCTGCTCTTCGAGCGTGACGAGCATCGGCTCCATCTGGCGATTCTTGAAGTTAAAAGCAAGACTCTCGATATAATAGCCCGAATATCTGTCAACTCGAACTCCGTCGCCGCGTCTGACGATAGTGTAGCTGTCCATTCTCGGGGATTCGCCGGTCATGAGCACGGTGCAGTCCGTGCCGAGTGCCGCCGCTATGGCATAGAGCGCGCTGACGGGGATATCTTTTTCGCCCGACTCGTACTTCTCATATTCATCATGGGAGATATTCAGCTTCTCCGCCATTTCGGTTATCGATATTTCAAGGATCTCTCGCAGTTCCTTAATTCGCTTGGGTATCTGTAAAAGCTCGTCGTTCATTCTGTGCCTTCCTTTCCGTATATATGCGGTCTTGATGCGAACTATATTTTATTATTTTACTCTACATATATAGTTTTTTCAAGTGTACAGAGCAAATATAGGCTCAAAAATAATTGCGGTTTTGTTGTTTTTACAATAGAAACGCGGGCGTTTATATGCTATAATATAACACTGAAAACGAAGTGAGGAGGCTCGGTATGACAAACATCACCGAAGATATCAAATATATCGGAGTAAACGACCGCGAAATCGACCTGTTTGAGGGTCAGTACGAAGTACCCAACGGCATGGCATATAACTCATATGTCATTCTCGACGAAAAGGTTGCCGTCATGGACACGGTGGACAGGCACTTCACCGCCGAATGGCTCAAAAATCTTGAATCGGCGCTCGCCGGTAGGCAGCCCGATTATCTCATAGTTCAGCACATGGAGCCCGACCACTCGGCGGGCATCGCGGAATTTTCCGCAGCTTATCCCGACGCCGTGATAGTCGGCAACGATAAGACTTTCACGATGATAAAAAATTTCTACGGCGGGGATTTCATCAAAAATTTGCTTTCCGTCAAAAACGGCGACACGCTCTCGCTCGGCGAGCATGAGCTGAATTTCGTCTTTGCGCCGATGGTTCACTGGCCGGAGGTCATGATGACTTATGACGCAAAAGACAAGGTCTTCTTCTCGGCGGATGCGTTCGGCAAGTTCGGCGCGCTCGACGCGGACGAGGACTGGGCGTGCGAAGCGAGAAGATACTATTTCGGCATAGTCGGAAAATACGGCGGGCCCGTGCAGACGCTGCTCAAGAAAGCCGCCGGGCTTGACATCGCGGTCATATGCCCGCTCCACGGACCTGTTCTCAGCGAGAATCTCGGATATTATCTGAATCTCTATGACATCTGGTCATCCTACGGCGTCGAGAGCGAGGGAGTCTGCATCGCTTACACTTCTGTATACGGCAACACGAAAAAGGCTGTCGAGTATCTCGCCGAACAGCTCAGGGCTGACGGCTGCGCAAAGGTCGCGGTCAACGACCTTGCCCGCCGCGACATGGCGGAGGCTGTTGAGGACGCGTTCCGCTACGGAAAGCTCGTGCTCGCGACGACCACCTACAACGGAAGCATATTTCCGTTCATGCGCGACTTCATCGACCACCTGACCGAGCGAGGATATCAGAAGCGCACAGTTGCGTTTATCGAGAACGGCTCATGGGCGCCGACCGCCGCGAGGAACATGGCGAAGATGTTTGAAAACAGCAAGGATATCGAGCAAGTCGGTACGGTCACTATTCGTTCCGCAATGACCGACGAGAACAAAGCGCAGCTCGACGTGCTTGCGAAAGAGCTTGCATAAAAAATAAGCAAAACTGCCGAACCCGTAAAAAGATTCGGCAGTTTTTATTTTAGTATAGATTCAAGCTTTCGGAATACATCTTTACTCTCCGGCAGGAATGAAAGAAGCTGAAAATCATGGAAAAGTCCGTCGTATTTATAGAGCTTCGCATCGACGCCTGCGCTGAGCGCATTGGCGAAAGCCGTGTCGCTGTCGCTCTCCCCCACCTCTGCCGTACCGCAGAAAAAGGCTGTCGGCGGAAAGCCCGAAAAATCGGCAAACGACACCGAGAGATACGGGTCGAGGAGGTCATGCTCCCCGGCATATTTCGGGCGGCGTCTGAAATACGCTTCGTGATCTTTGAATTTTTCTTTCCTCGCAATACCGTAAAACGGGTCGCTGTGACAGTTTCGCTCATATGATTCGCCGCAGGCTGTCATATCGCCCCAGAGCGAAAAGCAGACGAGCTTTTTGGGCATCGGTCTGCCGGAATCCCGGAGCTTCTGCGCGAGGGCGAGCACCAGATTTGCGCCGCTGCTGTCCCCGAGGACTACAATATTTTGGGGCTTTATATCCTTTGCTGTCAGCATATCCCACGCGCTCATGACATCGTCGAGCTGCGAAGGAAAGATATATTCGGGTATGGTTCTGTAATCGACGCTGAAAACGGCGGCTCCACCTGCGGCACGGCTGTATTTCAGTGCGAGGCGGCGATAAGCATCAATAAGCTTCACTTTGAAGCTCCCGCCGTGAATGTGAAAAATCACTGTGTCCGTTCCTGACTTTTCGGGAACGAGACTTTCGACAAAGCACTCGCCGCAGGGAGTTCGGGTCAGAGTATAATTTTTCGGCGGCTTATATCTGCTGACTTTATTTTCTACCGCTGCACCCGCATTCGAACTCATATTCTCGTTCTTTATAAATCGGGAATGAAACACGGCGCTGAGCAATGCGCTTGTTATTCTTGCCGGCACGGAAGCCATAGTTATACTCCCCTGCCGAGCACGGCGTTCATATTTTTGACCAGCGGATTCATTATGAATGGGATGAGCGTGCCCGCCTTTACAAAGCAATAGACTTCGTTCCACAGGGCATAAAATGCGAGCTTCTGCTCCGCTTTTTCGCTCGCGCCGTATTTTTTGAGATATGTGTCGCAGAGGAAGAAACGTTTACCGGTCAGGTTATTGAACTGGAACAGATCATATTCGCGGTCGGCATACATGGAGTTGAGCGGATCGATGAACCCGGTTATCCTGAGCCCCTTGCCGACCATTATGTTGCCGACATTCAAATCGCCGTGGATAAGGCAGGCGTCATAGACGGGCTGGGAGAAGATATCCGAAAATTTGTCTCTCGCGCGGCTCATGGCCGAGACTATTTCGTAGGACAGCTGTCCGTCCTCCGAGAGCTGCTTTGCCGCCAAATAGACATCATCCATAAACGGCTCGTAACACTCGAGCCAGGATGAGAACTGCGGGTTCATTGTGTCGCCGAATTTGTCGCACCGACACTCGTGGATGCCGTGGAGCGCGTCGGTCACTTTATCAGCGAAAGCCAGCTTCGCGCTCTTCGGATAAAGCAGCTTGCCGAATGACATAAAGAGCGTGCCGCCATCGATTTTGTCCATAACATAGCAGTCGAGCGGTATGCTGCCGTCAGCACTGCGGAAATAGAGAACCTTTGGCATACGCACGCCGCAGTTTTCGGATAAAAGCTGTAAATCGTGAGTCTCTTTTTCGAGCATTCCGTCGGCGCGCAGGAATTTGACAACCGCCTCACTACCGTCGTCGAAGGTCACGCCGACCGCCGTACCGAACGATCCGCCGCCGAGATTTTTTGTTTTAACGCCGCTTTTGCCGAGTCCCTCTTCGCAGACGGCGAGAGCATATTCCGCCGCCTTTTCGGATTCGAGAGATTTCGGGGTCACTTTTTCCACATTCATAGCACCGCTCCGTTTCGTGTTTGTTCAATACAAATTCTATCAAATTCCGCAGAAATATAAAATATCCCGGGGACGCTTTTTTCTATCCCCGGGAAACTTTATTCTGTCATTTTTCTGTATGCGCTCGGCGTCATGCCATAAGATGCGAAGAACTGCTTATATAGTCCGGACGGGTTGTTATACCCCGCCTCGCGAGCGATTTCTTCTATCGGAAGATCGGTGTCCGCCATGAGCTGAGCCGCTTTTTGCAGCTTGTAGGACAGCAATAATTCCGAAAAGCTCGCGCCGAGGCGTTCTTTTATCATGCGCCCGGCGTATTTTTCGCTGTAGCCAAGCGTTGACGCGAAGCCGTGAAGAGACGCGGAGCCGATATTCTCGGCGAAATAGAGATTCAGCTCATCTGCAAGATGCCCGTCTCTATCGCGCTCGCCGCGCAGAAGTTCAATAAACAAAAGTGAAAGATAATTTTCAACAGCGCGTTCGGAATAGTCCGCGCCGCCGTAATATTCGCCGAACAGGCGCATGACGATGAAATTGACCTGTTCGGAAGTTTTATCAAACACGGTCATTTCAGTGCCGATTTTCAAATTATCGGCGCATTTTTCAAATAGCTCCGTCGGAATGACGGTTTTTATTATATTATCGCCCTTGCGGCTCTTTTCGAGAGAATGCACCGTCCCCGGAGGAAGAAGGCACGCCTGACCTTTTTGAGCGTCAATTTTCGCTCGGGATTTCTGAAGCGCTGGGTACACTCGCCGGACAGGACATAGATAAATTCATAGAACGAGTGACCGTGATAATATGGCTGCTGGCAGGCGGTATGCTTTCGCATATGAAATTTGTCGGACTTTCTTGTCGGGATAAACGGCTGACCGTTTGCGTCGAGCGTCTTGAGCGTTTCTTTATCGAAGCCCGCAGATATTATTTTATCCGCCTCTTCAAACTCTTCGGATACCATCTGCCTTATAGCAGCTTCCGATAATGTGGCGTTATAATCCTCGCGTTCGTGGCGGTCAAAAAGCTGAAAAAAGCCGCTGTTCGTCATAGCATTGTGCCTCAATCGTTCGCTTCTTCAGGTTCTGCCGCCGTTGCGGGCTCTGCCGCGGGAGATGTAGTATCATGTGTCGCCGGAGCTTCGGTCGGCTGAGTTTCAACCTGACTTGTCTGCGCGGGCGCGGTATGGCTGCTCTGTGCGCGTGTGCCGGAGGCGGTCGAGCCGCCGAGGGTCGGGACGAGCCCCTGATTATACAGATCTATCGCCGAGACATGGTCGCTGCCGATATTAATATTCGTCTTGCCGTATAGCGCCAGTTGGAGCTCGCGCGCGGCGACGGGATAGTCGATGACCCAAGTGTCGAGCTGCATCCTTGCCACACGCCCGTAATAAGTATAGAGCCTCGCCGCAACATAGTTGCCCTCCGAGGGCATGACCATCTGCGCTATATCGTAGTTCATCCACTTCTGGGCGAACGCCTGAGTTAAAAGTGAGATTATCTCTCCCTTGCCATAGTTCGTGTGCACGTTCGGCAGGACGATATCCATAGCGTTGTTGAGCTGACCCAGGGATGCACCCTGCGCGCTCTTTATAAGCGCGGTTATTATCGTGCGCTGTCTTGCGGTTCTGCCGAGGTCGCCCGCCGCATCAACATGGCGGATGCGGGTATAGACGAGCGCCTGCGCTCCGTTGAGCTTCACAGCATCGCCGGACTGAATTTTATCTATCTGAGTAGTTGTGCGGTTGATATACTCCGCCTCATACGGCTCAATTTTCAGCGTCACGCCGCCGAGCGCATCGATAAGCTTCGGAAAGCTTTTGAAATCGACGCTGATATAATGATCTATTTCTATCTTGTAGTCGTTTTCGAGCGTTTCGATAAGAACGGGATAGCCGCCCCATCTATATGAATGGTTGAGCTTGCAGCAGCGCTCGGGATTCCGAGCCGCATCGTGGATGTTCATATATGTATAGCTGTCACGCAGGAAAGAGACGAGGGTTATCTTCTTCGTGCGCTTGTTGAGTGAGAGCAGAATAAGGGCATCCGAACGGCCGGTGTTGCTCTCGGCATCGTCAACACCAATAAGCAGAACATTTATAACATTCTTGCTCGAATATTTTTCGCCGCCGTTCTTCGCCCATGCTGTTATGAGCGCATCAAGTCCGGAAGTGTCCGCCGCATCATACATATTGTCGAACTCATCTTCGGGCGCGAGAGTATAATCCGGATCTACCTTTCCGTCCTTATCTATATTGATAAGCCCGACTTTTGCAAAAACATAAATGCCCATAGTCACAGCTGCCAGCACTAATATTGCAACCACAACAATTATAAATATCTTCAGATTTTTCTTGTTGTTGTCCATGAAGAACTCTTTTGCACTTCGCTTCTTTTCGCTCACGGGACATTCTCCTTCGTTCGCGCATATACGCGTTTTCTGCTTTTATCTTACCATACAATGGAAGCAATTTCCACCGTCTTATATATTTTCGGCAGAATACACATAAAAAGAGCAGCCCATAAGGACTGCTCTCTTAGCTTTATTTCGATTTCTGGGACTCGTTTTTAGAATTGCTCTTGGTATTCTTTGCGGTCTTTGTGCTCTCCGCTCCGTGGACATAAGCATAGGTGTAATTATACTTATACTTGCCGCGGTAGTAATATCCGCTGTGCTCATCTTCGACGCAATTGAGAACAAAGCCAACTATCTTCGCATCGGCAAACTCAAGCTGGCTGACGACATTGACAAGCTCTTCTTTCTTTGTCGAGCCGGGACGGACGACTATAACAGCACCGTTGGTATGCTTTGAAATGACAGCCGCATCGATAACCGCAGAAACGGGCGGAGTGTCAATGAATATATAATCATATCTCTCTTTGAGCGTCTCCATGAGCTCGGCAAGAGCCTCGCTGCTCAAAAGCTCACTGGGGTTGGGCGGAAGATAGCCCGAGAATATGACATCGAGATTATAGTCGTCTATTCTGACTATGGCATCTTCAAGAGCGCAGGCGTTGACAAGCACATTCGTAAGACCGGGCGACGACTTGCGTGCAAGAAGCCTGTTGATATTCGGGCGGCGCAGGTCGCAGTCTATAAGCAGGACTTTTACATTGGTCTCGGCAAAGGTTATCGCGGTGTTGAGCACATTTATGCTCTTGCCGTCGCTCATGCCGCAGCTTGTGAATTCGACGACCTTGCAGCCCTTGCCGGGCATCGAGAAAATGATGTTGCTTCGCAGGGTGTTGTATGCTTCGTCGACGATGAAGCTGGTGTTGTCGCCGAGGATATATTTACGCTCGGACGGAGAATGGTGGCTGCTTACTTTATTCTTTCTTCTGATAAGCTTCACTTAGACGCGCCCCCCTTCTTTGAAAAAATGGCTTTTTTTCTTTCGCCTTTATCGTCATAGAGAGTGAAATTCGGTATCTTGCCGACGACGGGAGCATCGAAGAGCTTGGCTATATCATCCTCGTCCTCGATATAGGAATTGAAGAGAACGAGCAAAACGATTATTGCAAGAGTGAGTCCCACGCCTATAACGCAGCCGATAAGGGTGAGTTTCTTGTAGGAGGGATATGCTATTTCTTCGGGCACACGTGCAAGGTCGACGACCTTGACCGAGCTTCCCTCAACAAGATCCATTATGGCGTCCGGGGCAACTTTGGCTATCTCATTGACTATCTTAGCCGCCTCTTCGGGGTCGTTGTTGTTGATGGATATTTTAAGTATGGGTGTGTCCTCAACAGCCTCGGCGGTAAACGATGCGCGTATAGCATCGACATTGTAGTTCTCTCCGAGCTTTTCCTTGACTCTGTTGAGAACATTATCGCTCGTAAGCAGTCCCTGATATGTAGTAACCAGGTTCTGGGACGCGCTGAGGTCGGATGAATATATCTTTTCGTCGTTCTCGCCGGTGTAGTTCTGAATATAAATAGTTGCGGTCGCTTTATACTGCGGGGTTATAAAAAACTTGGCATAAAGGAACACGCCGGAACCGCAGACAATGCCGACAAGCAATATCAGCCAGAGCCTTTTGAGAACTTCAAAGAAAAGGCGTTTAAGGTCAACATCAAATGTTTTAAGTTTTTCCATAAGCAATCCCCTCTCGGTGTCGTGGATATACAACATTATAATTATACATACAGCGACACGGTTTATCAAGTTATTTTTACTTTTTCTTACTTTACACCAAAACGGCGCATCATTTCCTTATAATTTTTGACAGCCTCGCCGTCTGCATCCTTCACTCCGCGCATCCACGCACGAAGCTCGCGGAACTGAGTGAATATTATTTTAACCGCCCTGACGGCATAGGCTATCGGCAAAAATATCGGGAATTTGTCAACTATCCTGCTGCGGCGGCGCATCTCGGACGATGAAATAAACAGCTTTCGTTTGACCGCCGCGGCGAAAGAGTTGCTGCCGTCCTCATTCGCGAGGTACATCACCATATTCGCAGCCTTGCCGTAGCTTCCGGATTCAAAGACATATTCGCCCATCTCGTCGAGTAATTTACTCTCCGGTTCATCGCCGAACCAATGGAGCGAGAGAGCCTTGAGATTACTCATAACCTCATCCAAATTATAGCGTTCAAAGACGGAGTTAATCTTCACCCAATCGAGCTCGTCTTTATATTTTTTCATATAGAGCGCCATATCGGCAAAGAATCTGACGCCGACTCCGCCCTGATGAAAATGACCGAACAGATGACCCAGAAGAAAAATATAATTGTCGCTCGGGTCGAAATTATATTCAAATCCGTTTCCGTCGGTGAGCTGCCACGGCGGCGCAAAGTATGTATCAAGCCCGGTCTCGCGCTGATGGTCGAGCACGGATTCGTGAACCTCGACCGAGATGAACGGGTCGCGGTGGAAAACATCGTGGTGTCCCTTATGTCCCTCGAAGCTGTACCCCGCCTGCGTGAGAACTTCTTTTATCTTCTCGTGGCTGCCGAGATCGGCGTAGACATCTATATCCGCCATCTCGCGCATATCCTCGGACGGATAGAGCTGGGCGACATCCGCGCCCTTGAGAAAGATATGCTTTATCCCCGCAGACGAAAACAGGTTTTCGAGCTCGCCGCGCGTCATCTTCTGATTTGCACACTTGAACATGAGCATATTATGGCTGCTCTGGAGTTCCGTGACGATATTCGTCGGGACATTCCTGTTTTTGCGCAGGGCGTACCACAATATATTTGTCATATTATGCTCGCGGGCAAGCTCCAGCAGCTTTTCAAAATCGCCGCTGAAATCATCCGCACGGCCGCCTTCGAGCACGGTGCGCACAAGAAAAATATAATCTTCATAAACCTTTTTCACTTCAAACCTCCGCTTTCAACCGTTAAGAACGACCGAAGTTATCTTCCTGACTATTTTATCATCCTGAACGATACTGAATTTTCTAGCAAAAAGGCATCCGGAATTCATCAGCTCGTCATAATCTTCCGATTGAAATGTATACGGGTGACCACGCGTCCAGTCGATATAGCGCAGACACGCCTCGTGGTCATCGTCGAACTTCTTGCTGTGCAGATTTGCCGCGAAATCCGAATTTATCATAACCGTCTGAACAAAAAATTCATCCGGGATATATGTGTGCTTAAACTGCCTGAACACATACGATTTTTGTGAAATGAGATATTTTGCAAACTCGCCCGTCACGCTGAACCACTGCGAGCCGCGCTGTATCTTCTTGCCCTTTATCCTGTTTATCCCGAGTATACGACCGATAACCGTTTCGGTCTTCGTGATAAAGCGATTAAAAAGGTTTCTTCTGCCTGAGGCAAAATGATAATATCTGACGCGCTCAAGTTCCTTTTCGGTCGGCTCGGGTGCGCCGAAATGGACGAACTCCTCACCCTTATGCGCATCGAAATAACGGTGTATTTCATCCTGATTTTTCAGCGGCAGATCCGCACCGGAAAGAAGATGAACATAGTCATATTCGCGCCCGCTCTCAAACGCCGCTTCGAGCAGCTCATACTCGCATCTGACCATATTGAATCCGCCCCACCTTATATGGATACGCGGGACGAACTCAACGCGGGAGTTTTGCAGAATATTCTGGATTCCGGCGATATCGAGCTTTGAATGGGAATCGATGTGTATATAAATGTCATTGCGCTCGTCATCAATACATTTGAGCAGACTTTCGAGCAGATCAAACTGATCGTGCGCTATTATCAGATATGCGTGCATGGTGCACCTCCAACCAGCAATTATATACTATTTTATTTTTAACTTTATTTTCTACGCGCCAGGGCGGAATACAGCGGCCACGCGAAGGCGAAAATTATAGCTTTTATCTTTCGCTTTGCCGAAGCACCGCACCCGAGAAACGCCGCAAGGGCGCCGCGTATTTTTTTTATGACCTCGCGCTTAAACCACGGCTCGCGGTCGATGCCGGAATGCAGACTCTCCTCCGCGCAGAACATGAGCACGCGCATACGGATATCCGCCGTTTCTTTGCGCCCGAGCGACTTTCCGCACTCGCTGCCGCAGATATATTCGAGCACAGATACGCGGTCGATTATTTTTTTGTCGTTGAGCCGGCTCATGAGGCTGTCCTGTGCGGATTCATAATGATAGAGCCGCTTATCGGTATCCGCCTGCACCGAGACATTCTTGCTCACTTCGTAGTTGAAGAGCCAGTCCTCGGCGATGACAAGGCTTTCGTCGAAACGAATCTTCCCTATCGCCTTTTTGGAATAGACGGAGCGCCAAACATTGTTGTGCTTGCCGCAGGCGGAATAGGCAACTATAGCATTTTTGTCGCTGAGCACTGTTATTTTGCCATCAGCCGAAATTTCATCCGGTCGGGAAGAATCGAAATAACCGCAGCCGGAGCGATCGGCGTTGTTTTCGAGCGCGTTTTTCATCAGGGTTTCGTACATATCAGGTTCTATGAAATCATCGGCATCGACAAAGCCGATGTATTCGCCCGACGCCATATCGAGTCCGGCGTTGCGCGCGGAAGACGCGCCGTTGTTCTTCTTATGTATCACCCTGACGCGCCAATCGCGCTTTGCCCATGAATCGCACATCGCGGGGCAGGCATCCGGCGAGCCGTCGTCGACCAGGACAAGTTCTATATTCCCATATGTCTGCGAAAGTATACTTTCGACACATCTGTCAAGATGCTTTTCCGCCTTGTAGACGGGAACAATGATGCTCAGAAGCGGTTGTCTGTCCACTCGCTCACCTCCGACGGTTACTTGATTATTTTTCTGACTGCACGTTTCAGCAGGCTTTTTGCCTTTTGGGCTGTGCTTTTATGGAACGCATATTTTTCTGCGATTTTTACAAAGTCCGCATTTTCGTCCGAGAGTATTGCATCCATGCATTTCTGCCTTGTCGGCGGCACGGATACGCTGGTTACGGCATTTGGATCATTCGAGATTGCTTTGCTGTAATCCGCATCACATAAATCGAGATCCGCTTTCAAACTTTCTATATATTCAGAACCCTTATCGGTATGTACGAAGATCAAGGAAAGTCCTTTATCGTCAAAGCTCCATGTTGTCTCGTTATCCATACCCCATGCGTCGGCTATTGTTATGTCGGCGAATCGGTTATTGCCCTTTGCGGGACAGTTATAGCAGGACGGACGCAGGATATTGTCCGAAAGGAACAGCTTCATATACGGGTCATTTGAGAACTCACAGAGGTATGTGCCCGACTGATAATCTATTTTCAAGGAAAAACGATTCCATCCAACGCTTTTATCCCTGAATGATACAGAAGAAACGCGGGTTCCTTTTGCTACGTCCTTCAAATATTTAAGCCATACTTTTTCCGAGGGCACGCCGTGACAAATAAAATCGACAAGCAGCAGATTTTCGTACTCTTTTCCGAGAAACAGCCGCATGGCATTGACCTAGCACGGCGTTCCCGAAAAAAGAACCTTTCTGCCGCCCTTCAGCTCGCGGCGGACGGCGGAATATATGTCTCCCGTGTTGCTTTGAACGTATTTGCTGGTTCTGAGCTTTTCGAGCTCTTCCGAATTTTCCGCAAGAATATGATGCACGCTGAAGTCGCCGTCAAAAGCCGCGCCGCAGACCGTGCCGCCCGCTTTTGTCACCTTATCGGCAAGAGCTGAAAACACTCCGCCAGACGAACTTGAGCCGACAACGGCTTCGTCACGGTTCACCGCAAGAAAAGTCTGCGGTATTTTCTCCGAAAGTTCCGGAACATTCAGCGCCGGACACACCCTGTCGCAAGCGCCGCATCCGACGCATTTTGCGCTGTCCGTTTTCGGATAAGCAAAGCCCTCCAGGTCTCCGAGCATGGAAATACAGCCTACGCTGCAGATATCGGCGCACACACCGCAACCGACGCACTGATTTTTTCTTATATTTATCATTGCGCACCTCACATGAATTTTCCGAGGAGTTTTATTTTGCCTTTTGTCAGCGAGTCTACAATACTTACCGTCGACTTGAATTCGCCGCTTCTAAAGAAAATCGCAAAGAAGATAATATTCGACACGACCGTGCATATCACAAGACGAAGCGCGAGAGTCAGAATAAGCGAATTGAAGCTGACGAAACAGCATATCCCGATACATATTCCGCACGAGACTGCGGTCACTGCGCCATACGCCAAAAGCTTTATCAGCAGCTCCTTGCACCCGCTGCGGAAAACGGTGGAAAACAGATTCTGAAGAAGCCACGGCATTCCGATAACTAATGTGCTGAGTACAGTTGAAAGCAAGATACCGTAAAGTCCCCAAAACTGAACCATTATGATGTTCATAACCAAGTTGGCACCAGCGGTTATCAACGGTCTGAACCTGTCCTCATGCCATATACCGGCAGCATCTTTATAAAGACAAAGCAGAGAATGCACCTGTTTTACAAAGAAATAAACGCAGAACAGTATGACCATACCGAAGGATAAAAGATTTTCTTTCTTTACCCAAAGCTCGATAAACGGCTGATACATACACGCAAGACAGCACACGCAGAAGCACGACATCCATGAGATTATAAATGCGAACTTCTTCAAATCGTTGAAGTTCTTTTCGCTGCTCTCGGTTACAAGGCTGTTGCCTATTCCCGCAAGGGCGGAGCTTGTTACAAGAGACACAAAGCCGAACACCGAGGAGAGAATGAAGAAATAATTCTGATACTGTGCAAGGGCGGTCAAGCCGAGAAACGCCGAGATAACAATGGTATCCGCCGAATCAACGACTATCGCGCCTATTCTCGATGTGAACAGATCGCGCACGCGGCGGTTGATTATCTGAACCTGTTCTTTCGGAAGCTTTCCCTTTGCCCTATACTGCGGGTACAGACGATCCGCAACTACGGCGGTCACAATATTTGAAACAATGCCTAGCAGCAGCGCTACTACGATATATGCATAGTAGTTTTTGAACGCCACGAGCACAACCACCTGCAGTCCGTATTTGACGGTATTGATAACAAGTCCGATTTTGTCACCGATATCGTTGCGCTGATGGGCATAGAGAATACAGTTTTTATACGCAAACAGCCAATATGACAAAACGGTTGTCAAAAGGTTTATCGCATAAAGAATATATATATTTATATCCGCCGGAACATCTTTTTTGATAAAAAACGGCAGTGCGGGAGTTATCGCCGTGCCGGCGACGAGGATAACCAAGCCGATAACGCGGTAATATATCTTGTAAAGCCGCATGAGCGCGCAGACGGTCGCGGTGTCGTCCTCGGCTATCGGCTTATACATACTGAACGTCATCGCCGCGCCGACTCCGAGCTCGGCGAGATTCAACACGGACAGTATGGACGTAAACAGGCTGTTAAGTCCCGTATATGCCATGCCGAGCGTATATATGAGCAGCGTGCGCATAACAAACGGTATCGCAAGATTATATATTTTCGATACGGTACCGAACACCATATTGCGCACTGTGTTTTTTGATCTGTCAAGCTTCATTTTATGTTCAATGCACCTTTCAGATAGTCGTATGCAAAAGTTTTTTCTGCTTCTATTATATCATTGACGCCCGTATAGTCCTTATAGAACACATGATCTAAGTTTTCGTTTATATCACCGATGCACCAATCGGAGATATTGAGCTTGCCGAACAAAGTATCCATGCGGCTGCTCATATTGGCAGCCTTTCCGCCTCGCTTGAAGCAGCGGAACGGGACTTCGTTTATTATCGAGAACACACAGCCGTGGAACGAGTCCGTCATCATAAGCTCGCAATGCTCTATAAGCCACGCAAACTCGCCCGGATCGGCTGCAAACCATTTTTTGTTTTCTATCTCCGATTTATCAAGAAACTCATTATAAAGGTCAATAACCTTCAGCTCATTTGCCCGGGCAATGCCTTCTATATAATCGCGCACCTCTTCGGAACAGCCGCCGAGAAAATAAGTGAGCAGGTATCTGTCATTCTCCCCGACAAAAGAGGGCTTTTTCTCTATTTCTCTCCACTCGCCGCGGCTGAGAAGAAGAGTGGGGTCAACGGTAACGGGGACATCGCGGCCGGTCAGCTCTTTTATTATTTCGCGCCCGCGCTCCTCGCGCACCGATATCGCTTTCATCCCGTTTATGCCGTCAATGAAATCCTGCCTGCTATCATCTCGAATGTCATTCGTACCGATGCTTGCGGAAAAAGCTATCCTTTTTTCGGGCTCAACAAATTTTGCAAAAAACGGCACAGTATGCTCTCTCACATACGGAAAATCGAAATTCCATATCTGATCCGAGCCGCAAACAACATAATCAAATTTGTCATGCAGGTCATATATCCGAGATTCTTCCACGCGGACAATATTGAAATGTTTATTATTAAATCGGCGGAATGCAGCGTTGCGTTTTTTCCTGATAAAAGGAAGTGCTTTACGGCGACCTATGAGAACTTTCACAAAATTCTTAAGTGATCTTATAAATGGCGTCTTATAAAAAAGTGTCGCTGACTTGATACCGAGTTTTTTCAAAACAGATTGAACTGCATAATTTTGAAGTCGGTTGCCGTAATTTGAATCTACAGTTATAGTTGTTATTCCTGTCATGCTTTCACCCCTAAATAATCATGCATGCTTTTTCTTTATATATCGAACATAAAGCGGATGTGCAAAAACATACATCACGACTTTGATTTTGACTATCCGTGACATATCCGAACGCAAAATAAACATCAACTTGCCGTTCAACTCTTTTTTTACCTTTTTCTTATACCATTTTTCCTTATAAACGTTTTCTCTTATACACTCATCAACACCGTAGAAAAAAGCCGGAACATATTCGCCGGCGAGCTGCGGCAAACGCTTTTCCCTGTTATATTCGCTGTTCCATATATACTCAAGAACCGAAATGCGGTCGCTGATTTTTTTCTCATTTATTCCGTGCATTGCGCTCCCAATATTATCTTCATAATGATAAAGCGAAGTATTAACTATAACCTCAGATGACATTTTCAAGCAGACCTGATAATTGAAAAGCCAGTCCTCCGCCACTTTCAGAGACTCATCAAAACGAATATCTCCCACTACGCTGCGGGAATATATCGCACACCAAACGGCATTGTGCTCGCCACTGACTATACGCAGGCGTATTTCATCGGAGCTTTGCAGCACCCTGCAAGTCTCCGTCGGAGCGCAGACGGCCTGTTGACCGTAATAAATATATCCGCACGATGATTTGTCCGCACTATATCTTTTGGCGTTGCCTATGAGCACCTCGTACATATCGGGTTCCATCCAGTCATCTGCATCGGCAAAACCTATATAATCCCCCGTGCAAGCATCAAGCCCCGCATTTCTCGCAGAAGACACACCGCCGTTCTTTTTATGTATTACTCTGATCCGGCTATCTTTTTTCGCCCACGCGTCGCATATTGCCGGGCTGTTATCCGTCGAACCGTCATCAACAAGTATGATTTCAAGATTTTTATATGTTTGCGCAACTATACTTTCAACGCATCGATCCAGATACTTTTCGGCATTGTAAACCGGAACTATAACGCTAATCGTTTCTGCAATCACAAAAACACCTCACTCAAAATCAATTTTAAATATTCTTTCCGGCAATGGCATTAAACGGATAAGCACAGATAATTTTTTGAATTATCGACTTCACGATAAGTTTTCTGTTAACGCAGCCTGCCTTGACTGAGAGTGCGCATATTCGTCGATAGAATCGCATGGCATTTTTAAAACGACTATCCGTAATTCTTATTTTGTTATTCTTCAGTATTTCGGCAAACCAATATGACGATACGCCGCGCACGCGATTAAGGGCATCCGTATATCCCCTGCCGAAAAAATATTCTGACTGATAACAGTAAGCCTCTATACAATCAAGTCGCTCCGGTCTGTTGTTTGCCATAATACTGCTGCCATGCTGAACATAAAAATACAACATATCAGGCAACACTGATACGGCTTTGCACAAATCTATTACTTTATAGAATGTGAACTCATCTTCATGCAACTTGTTTTCCGGAAATCGTATATTTGAAAACAGTTTGGCTTTATACAACTTACCGCAAGCGACAACAAATATAACGGAAGATCCATTTCCGTATGCACTGAAAATATCCTCCGGCGTGAGAACTCTCTGCTTAGGGCAGATATATGAATCCACAAAATTTCCGGATTCATCGACCGACATCAAATTTCCTATACACATATCACTGCCGTCGGAAACGATTGCATTGAACAGCATTTCGATACAATTATCTGCAATGTAATCGTCACTGTCCAGAAAATAGATATAATCCCCCGTGCAGCCATCGAGTCCCGCATTTCTCGCCGACGAGAGTCCGCCATTCTTTTTATGTATAACTTTTATGCGGCTGTCTTTTTTTGCCCATTCATCGCACATGGCGGGACAATTATCCGGCGAGCCGTCGTCAACAAGGATTATCTCGAGATTCTTATATGTCTGTTCAACAATGCTTTCAACGCACTTGTCGAGATACTTCTCGACTTTATAAACCGGGACGATGATACTGATAAGCTCGGACCGATTCATATTATTCTCCTCCCTTTCTTTTCAGCGCAATTCCGTATACTCTCGCATACAGCTTCGGGCTTAACGAAAGCATTAACACCGATATTTTAAACTTCAGCCCCAGCCGTTTATTCTTTAATATATCGCGCCTGTAAGCGAGTATTTCTTTTACAATCACATCGAAATACTTATCATAAAATTCTTTTTCGCCGAGCATTATTCTCGAAAGCGTTGCGAAAAGTATACGAGTATGTCTGTAAACACAGGCCTCATATAACGGACTGTCCTTTTCGTTTTCCGCCATAGCGCCTGTTATTTTATAAAGCACGGCGCGGGAATCGGTCATATAGTGCGAGGTTGCCGAATCGCTCTCGCGGCACATATAATGATAGAGACAAACGTTGCGGCTTATCAGCTTCCCGGCGCGCTTCATAAGAAAATAATTTATATAAAGGTCCTCGCCGTACTTTTTCGAGCCGTCAAAGCGTATGCCGGAAAACAGGTGCGCCGAATACAGCTTTCCCCAAACCTCCGGGCGGACACGGTCGGTTATGAGTGCGCGTGCCGCATCGTCCGCGTAAAGCTCTTCTTCCGATATGTCGCAATTTTCCGTGCGGCCGTCCAAACAGTCATACGAAAACGAGCACTGTATAACATCGGCATCCCCTATATTCTCAAGCATATATCCGACTGCATTCGGCTCTATAAAATCATCCGAATCCACAAAGCAGATATAATCCCCCGCCGCTGCATCGAGAGCTGAATTGCGCGCGGATGAAACGCCGCCGTTCTCCTTATGTATGACCTTTATGCGGCTGTCCTTTTGTGCCCAGCTGTCGCACATTGAGGGACAATTATCCGGAGAACCGTCGTCAACAAGAATTATTTCGAGATTTTTATAGGTCTGTTCTACTATGCTTTCTACGCACTTATCAAGATATTTTTCGACCTTATATGCAGGGACTATCACACTGACAAGAGGCTTATTCATAATAACCACCCTTTACGCTCCGCGAACTTTTCTGATTGTCTTATTATACAGTTTGGGGCTGCACCACAAAAGCATGAGCTTAAATTTATACTTAAACGGATACCGCTTTTCAAAAAGTATCTGCTTTTTAAATCCGAGAAGCCCGTCCCTCAGTTCGTCATATCGGTCAAGGCATTTTCGGTTTGTTATGACACCGCTCAGAACGGTAAATGCTGCGGTAGCATATCCTCTGACTGCGCTGTCATAAATCTCCGGATCATCCTCATATTTTTCAAGGAAGATGTTCATGGCACGGACTATAGAAAACGCGCCGTAGCCGAACTCAGAAACCGTTATCGCTCCTACCCTGCGAATATAATGATATTTCGGCTCATCCATACACACACAAGTGCTGATATTGGCGCTGACACGGTCATTAAACAGAATGTCCTCCGATGCGCCGTCTTGTTTATCGAAGCGAACCTCCTTGACCGCATCGGCTCTGTATATTTTGTTCCACACAACACCTCGGACATGACCTCCTTGAACAAGACCGTTCACGAATGTATGTCTGTCTATAACCGTCCTTTTGGCATACTCACAATCCACGCATATACCGTTTTCAAGGCTCTCCTCGTCAACAAATATGCCGCACCTTGATATATCTGCCTGCGTTGAAGCCGCATTTTCGACAAGCAGCTGATACATATCCGGCTCTATGCAGTCATCGGAATCGACAAAGCCCAAATAATCTCCCGCCGCTATATCCATTCCGGCATTACGAGCGGAACAGAGGCCTCCGTTTTCTTTATGTATGACCCTTATGCGGCTGTCCTTCTCAGCCCACCCGTCACACATGGCAGGGCAATTATCCGGCGAACCGTCATCGACCAAGATTATTTCAAGATTTTTATATGTCTGTCCGACGATGCTTTCAACACATCTATCAAGAAATTTTTCAACTTTGTATACCGGCACGATAACACTGATCTTGGGTTGACTATTCATCGTTTTCCTCCTATATAAATCCTCAAAAAATCAACATATTTTTTGGTCATAAACACGGAGCCGCGCCCGAGCGCCGACGCGAGCAGCCTTGTGTGCGTCGAGAGCTTTTTGGTATCGACCCTTGCCGCCGCCGAGCGTATATCTCCATCTGCGCAAATATTTTCGATAACCGCTCTGCGCTCTTTTTTTGAATGGGCGTTTGCCTTTTTTGCCTCATTGCGAAGCAGGAAGTTGACCATATACAAAAGATAATAATCAAGCTGAGATGATATATCGAAATCCGACTCCGCGTTCTTCTCCTTGAGACGCTTATACGGCAGAAGGATTATGTCTTTAAGCCTTTCGTCATAGGCGTTCGACATCGACTGCTCGGTTATCCTGTAATGATAAGTCGGCGTTTTTACGCAAGTTATGCTTTGCGAGTCGAGCATGCACGGATATATGAACGCCGCGTCCTCGCCCATTCTTATGCGCTCATCGACGGGAGAAAGATTTTTTTCGATAAGCTCTCTTTTAACAAGCTTGCTCCAACAGTTCGGGTTGACGCCGAAACGGTAAAACCGACCGTCAAAGAGCATTTTCGGAAATATCTCGCTTTCAAGGCGCGCTCTGTCATAAAATCCCTCTTCAAAGCACTGATCGCTCGGCTCAATGCAGTCGCCGTAATCGCAGAGGAAATCGCTGAGCACCATATCGGGCGAATATTTTATGATTGCGTTGTGCATATTCATAAATGTTTCAGGCTCGACCCAATCGTCGCCGTCGACAAAGCCGATATAGTCACCGCTCGAGGCCGCAACTCCCGCCTTTCTTGCGCTGAGCAGACCGCCGTTTTGCTTATGCACAACCTTCATGCGCGCGTCCTTAGCCGCATATTCGTCGCAAATCTCGGGGCAGCCGTCGGGCGAACCGTCATCGACTATGATTATTTCAATATCGTCGAGCGTCTGCGCCGCGAGGCTGTCAAGGCACTGGCGGAGATAATTTTCAACTTTGTATACCGGCACTATAACGCTTATCATAAAATTTTATCTCCTTAAAAGCGAACCTAACACTTTTCTTATCACCACTGCGGCGGCGCGTCCGACAAAATTGAGGATATTTTTGTTTTTCGCAAAGACATCCACAACCTCATATTCGCCGTTTGAGTTATATGTATGTATCCGCTCGGGAGCGTCAACATTAAGAATTGTCAGATCATCAACAGATATCTTTCTGACATTTGTCTCTTTATAGTACGTTCTGAAATCGGTATCTACCTCAATAATATTGAGCTTATTGCCATAACTATCCGTGCAATCCTGAGACGGTCTGTAAAGCTTGCCGTCAAGATTGAAAAACTTTCCGGCGGGTCTTGCGCATGAAACATCGTCAACGACAGGGCTCATAGCGGTTTCCTCAAGCTGCCCGTTATCCGAAAGTTCAAACATCCGAAGTATCTCATCCGTCGGGTCTTCTGTGCTGCAGGCAAACGCATATACTTTGTCCGAATCCGAAACAAATGTAGTGTCCGTAAGACCTATTCCGGAAGCAAGAACATACGCCTTTTCCCACTTATCGGGAAAGCTTACAGCTTTATAAGCACAGAGCACCTTGCCGAACGACGACTCGGGAATAAGATAAACATCGCCGTTATGTTCAATCGGCTGCGGATAGGACATATGATACTTCTCTTTGAGCACTGCCTTCCATTTCGACTGACTGCCGTCGGGCAGCAGCTCGCAGTATCCGATGCAGCCCTTTCTGCGAAGATAATCATAGAGTTCGGCGAATATATAGGTTTTTCCCATACGGCTTATAACAAACGGATCCGCGACCCAATATCTCCACGAATTTTTCAGCGCGACAAACGGCGTCTGAGTGTCATCGATAATTGAGCCTGTATTCTTCTTTCTGTAAGCTATTTTGTAATAAGTCGTATTCATATTCTCACCATCTTTAGCTGAATTTTAACCAGATAAGACTTGTTCCGTTGCATGCGTACCACATATGCACAGCCGTATACGCAACCATGCAGAAATTGATGACAAGCTCGTTTGAAGACAGCGTCATACCGGATTTTATTATGCTTTTGCTCTTCTTTTCGGTAACAAGCTGCGCTTTTGAATCCGAGTTTGCCTGCATACCGACCATAAACACAACGGATATAACGGCGGGCACGACCCAGCGGGCAAAACGGATAAATGTGAGTCCGTATGTTATCGAGCCCAGCATAAACATCATAAGAAGCTGAACAAAGCTTTTATAATCCGAAAAGCTGTTATACTTCTCAAGCTTGTTCATAACATAAGAGCAGAAGAGGAAGAGCAAAAAGCTTATGACATAGACAGAAATATTGACAATATACTGAGTGTTTGAATAAGTTCCGGCTGTTGATGCGGCACGCTCGGCCTTTTGGGATATCAGCTGGAAATACTCAATTCCGGTAATCTCGCCGAGATGCGGCATTATTGCACCGCCGACTATCATCACAAAGAAAATGAGAACCGATGTAAGTTTGCTTCCCTTTCGCCCGGAAACCAACAGCGCGAGGCGCACCATCATCATGAGTATTCCGCTCGAGTGCATCAGGCACATCGCCACATATCCGACCCAGCATGCCGGTCTCCATTTCTTTTCGACAAGCTCGACATAGGCAAAGAAACAGAACAGTGTGAACGTCAGACCGTTTCTGATTCCGCTGCATATATCATAGAACCAATATGTGGACAAAAGAAAGACTGACGCCAGAAACAGATACCACTTGTTCACCTCATATCTCTTTGCGGCCCGCCACAGCACCCAAAATATACTGCCGTAAGCCAAAAAGATTGTAACTGCGGGAAGCATGCCGTTATCGGGGAAGCGGCTTATGAGATAGAAATAAAGTCCGCAGACGGGCAGGGAATCCCAATCCTCACTGCCGTCTTCTATCATTCGTCTGAGCAGGCTGAAACCGCCCTTTCGCAGACTTGCAACCTGCGAGAAATAGTTGGTCAAGTCATCCGTCTTTTCGGGAACCACAAAGAACGCCATTACAGACAGTGCGACCACCAGAGCGAGAAACAGCCATTTTATATATTTTCGCGGAACGAACGGATAGATAACGCAAAATACGGCAACTATCGCCAAATAAACCAACATTTAACTATCCCTCCCCGTTCATGATTCATAGAGTGCGTTCAGCTTGCGGGCAATGCTCTGCGCCGAATAGCGCGCTTTAAGTTCGGTAAGATCGCTTTTTGTTCTGTCAAAAGCGGAAAACTCCGCTATTTTTTCAATCCACTGCTCTGCAGGAGCGTCCAGAGAAAGGCGCGCAAAAGAATCCGTTGCTTTTATTTCCTCCGGCACGCCTGTCGAAACAATGCACGGCAAACCGGCAGCCTGTGCCTCGATAGGCGCTATAGGAAGTGCTTCAAACCTCGACGGAAACATAAAAATATCCATTGCGCAGAGCAAATCGGGGATATCATCCCTGCTGCCCATAAACATCACTTTATCCGCCACATTGAGCTTTTCCGCCAAAGCGCGCGTCTCGCCCCCGTCGGTCTCCTCGCCGACGAGCATGAGACGGGCATCGGGGCGAAGCTCAAGGAGCCGGGCAAGCAGAGAAACCAAAAATGTCTGATTTTTTATCCAATATATCGAGCCGGTATGGCCGACAAGCAGCTCATTTGTAATTCCGAGTTCTTTGCGCTTTTGAAGCCTTCGTTCGGCATTGAAAGAATACTCATCGGTATTTACATAGTTCGGCAGAACCGTGCCGCGCTCACGAAAGAGCCGTTTGCCGCACATATACTCTCCTGCCTTTTCGCTGCACCCGACAATATCAGTCGCATATCTTTTGATAACGGCGCGCATTACGGCATGGTAAATATCGCTGACTGCTTTTTTAGCCTTTCCCATGACGCGGTTCTCTTCGGTCGCATGGCTGTGCGCTATGCGCTTTCCGACTCCCGCCTTACATGCTGCGCGCATTATTATACCGTTATAAAAAAGCTGATGCGCATGAACGATATCGTACTTTTCTTTCTTGAACAGCTTTTTGAAGAAAAGATAATCTTTGAGATATCCGCTGCATTCTTTCGGCTTTACGATTATATTCGCGCCGTTTTTCTCCAGTATCCTGACCATCGAGTTATCGTAATGCTGAAGATTTCTGAGCAAAAATGTTGTCTCATACTTCTCGCTGTCAAGCAGCTCGAAGAATCTGACGGCGGCTATTTCTATTCCTCCGCGGCGAAGGTTTTCAAGAATAATAACGACTTTCTTCCTGCCTGTTTTTTCACCCATTCGATTTTAATATCCTCTTCAATTTTTTCATATTCTCGGTTCCGATGATATTTCTCATCTGCCCGGTTATATATCTTTTTACCCTCCACGGGAACGAACCGCCGAAATTGCAGTTATCGCCCCATGTGCCGGCGGAATGATGAATTGTATAGCTCTTCTTCGAGGGCTTATTGAATATGCGGCCGAATGTGTTGGGGCAGAAATACACTGCGGGATAGAGTGTAAAGCCCTCTACGGTCTGTTTCTTTCCGTTCTGCTTGAGTCCGTGCTTCACACACGACTCGGTTATAACGACCGTGTTGGCGGTCATATCTATCGAGCTGTCCTCAAGAATGAGCTTTCTGTTGTCATAATCATGGAGCAGCTCGCCCATGAAGCGCTGACCCTTGACGGAAGCCATTATCGCGGTCGGAACCGTGTCTCTCGACTCGAAGCCCGAAAAAGCTTCGTTATCAAGAAACTCGTCTATAGGCTTGAGCACCTCGACATCGGAATCGAGATAAACGCCGCCGTAGTTATAGAGCGCATAGAGGCGGACATAATCGGTAATAAAAGCCCACTTTTTGTTTTCATATGCCTCTTTGACATACTGATTGCAGTTGACATCAAAGTTCTCTTCGCTCCATTTGACTATCTCATATTCGGGAAGATACTTCTCCCACGATGCCATGCAGTTTTTAATGAGATCGGGATATTCGGCTCCTCCGAACCAGCAAAAATGTATCACCTTCGGTATTTTCGGCATTGTTTTCTCACCTTTCGTAAAATTCAACAAGTGTCTTTGCGCATTTATTTATGTCCCAGCCGCAGTCTCTGACTTTTTCAAACGCGGAGGCGCGCAGATCGTCGGGCATTGTTTCGATTTCTTTCGCCCAGACCTTCGGGTCGGCGTCGATCGACAGGCGCTTTATATGATCTGTAATACAGACTTCATCAGTCACGGTGTCGGACATAAGTACTGGGAGCCCTGCCGCCTGCGCTTCGACGACCGAGACGGGCAAGCCCTCTCTGAACGACGGGAATATAAAAATATCCATTGCGCTGAGCAAATCGGGAATGTCCGAGCGTCTGCCGAGAAAATGCGCACTCTCGGATATTCCGAGGCTCGCGGCGAGCTCTTTGAGTTCATCCGTCTCATCCGCGCCCGCCATTAGGAGCACTGCATCCGGGTGTTCTTTCTTTATCTCGGCAAACACGCGCAAAAGATAAGGGTGATTCTTCAGCGGCGGACTTGTCACGCCGACATGACCGACAACGAGCGTGCTGTCACCTATTCCGAATTCATCGCGCGCCGCGCTGCGCTTTTCCGAGGAAAAGGCGTAGGAAGCACAATCAATGGCATTCGGAAGAACTGTGAATCGGCTGTCCTTGCCGTACCAGTAGCGCCCCGCTTCGCGTCCGCAGGCGAAAAGCTTGTCCGCGAGAAAACGCGTCGGGAGATTGAGCAGCTGATTTCTTCGCAGGTTATCGGGATTTAGCGAAAACAGTGTTGAGTGGCAGTGCGCCGCCACCTTTTTTATCCCGTGCTTTTTCGCTTTCGGAGCAATGAGGCAGGTCATATACGGCGCATGGATATGTACCGCCGCATATTCGCCCTTATGCTCTTCAAAAAAGCCGTCAAGCTCGGACGAGACAAAGCTTTTTATTCCGGGCGTATTTATTCTGAACACGCGCCCGCCGAGTGCCTCTATTTCAGCGCGCCTATCGCGCTCGCACTCCTTGAAATACATTATGTCAAATTTTATATCTTCCGGCATCGCGCGAAAATAGTTGAGCACGACGCTCATCACACCGTTAGCGACGCCTATATCCGGCACAAAGTGCAGTATTCTCATATTGCAGCCCCTATTCTCAGATGAGTCCGAGATTGCTGTAGATAGTCAGCATCTCGCGGTTGACATTCTCGGTTGAAAAATCCCTGACCATATCGAGACCGTTTTCGCCGAATGTGCGAAGCTTCTCGCGGTCATTCATAAGCTCGAGTATTTTTTCCGCCATCATCTCGCTGTCGCCGACGGGAACGAGATAGCCGTTGACCCCGTCCTCAACTGCGTCGTTGTTTCCGCGCACGTCAGTGGCGACTATCGGATTGCCCATCGCCATAGCTTCGATGAGGTTTATCGGCAGACCCTCCTGAAAGCTCGACGCGACAGACAGATCGCTGAGACCAACAAGCTTATTTATATCGCGGCGATAGCCGAGAAAATCGACATTTTCGGCGATACCGCGCTCGGCGACCATCTGCTTATACTCTTCGAGCCTTATCGGCTGACCGGGCAGGAGCAGCTTCACGTTTTTGTTCTTCTGCACTATTTTTTGAAGCGCGTCGAAGAGCATCGGCTGGTTCTTTCTGACCGAGAGATCGGCGGGATAAATCATAATAAATGTATCGTTATCGTAGCCGTATTTTGCTCTGAGTCTCGCCTTTTCTTCTTCGTTGACCGCCTTGAATCGGTCAAGCTCAACGCCGACGCCGTGAACCCGATATATCTTTCCGGCTCTAAACTTCTTCTCATGCGCGAGGGCATAGTCCTCGCTGTTTATTGTTATGAGGCAATCGGTGTATTTTGAAAGATACTTTTCGACGGGATAGAAGAACAGCCAATTCTTGAGCGGCGCGCCTTTGAAGAAATGAAAACCGTGCGCCGTATAAATTACTTTTGTTCCCTTTTTGCGAGCGCCCTTTGCCGCGAGGCGGGCGATGACCGCGCCCATGGGAGTGTGGCAATGTATGGCATCGTAGTTATTGCTGTCGATAACTTTTTTGAGTGTTTTATATGCCTTTATGTTATCGGGTCTCAGGGGCTGACGCTCGAACGGGACTTCAAATGTTTTGTCGATTGCCGACAGATCGAGCCCCGGCTTGTCCGCGGAATTGTCCTTGAATGCGGCATCGATTTGAGCTCCGTGGGCTTTGAGCTCGCGGATGAACGGCATATGAAACTGCCCTATATGGCTGCGCACCGTGGCGACGAACAAAATTTTCATCTGTTATTCTCCAATCGTTTTACTGCTGCATATTGCTGACTATTTCTTCAACGCGCTGTTTGAGAGCCGCAGAGTTTTCCGAAAGCTCCTGCTTGCTCATGGCAGCGCACTTCTTTTCGTAATCGCGTATTGAACTCACACCCTCGTCGAAGATGCGGCGTATCCCGGCGATATCACCGACCTTTGAAACATCGCAGAACGCGCGGGAAAGTATAGCGCAGTCCGAGCCGAGCCTGTAATGCTCGGGGATTATCATCTCGGCGGGCAGAAGTCCGCTGCCGAGCGAAGCTATTCCGCCGAAGCCGTAGCTGCTTATTTTATGCGCCTTAAAGCGTTCAACGAGCCTGTCCACAGTGCCGTCCGCCAGCTCTTCAAATAGAAACTTCTTGCCGTAGGAATGAGAAAGGTCATTGAGACCGATATGTATTTCATCGATACCGCCGACGGAGATTATATCGTCTATCTGCTCCGCGGCCTCTTTGGTTTCAAGCAAAAGCGAAGTTGTCGCTCTGCCGTCGACCGCTTTTATAAAGGTCTCGACATCGCGGACGGTTTTGAAATAAGGCAGCATAACAACATCAGGCTTGCAGGCGAGAACGCCCTCGAGCTCGTCCGAAAAGCCGTCAAAAATCGGGTCGATACGCACGAATATCTGCGCATCTTTGACCGCCGCTTTCACTTTCGGGATATCCGAAATACTGTGCTTCGACTTCACGGAGTCCCAATTCTTCTGACGCTTCTCTTTGCCGTACTGTTCAAGGTCGATAAACACTCTGTCGACCCCGGCTCTGTCGGCTATCGAAGCGACCTCGGGATTATTGGTTATGTACATCAGTTTGAGCATTTTCATCCTCCTGCTTTCCCGAAGTTTTGCCGATATTGTTGTTATCCTTCATCGTCAGCACATTCCAGACGGTCTGAAACAGTATTTTGCAGTCAAGTCCGAGCGAGAGATTATCGACATACTCGACATCGTACTTTATTCTTTCGTTCCAGTCGATGGTTTTTCTGCCGTGAACCTGTGCAAGTCCGGTTATTCCCGGACGCACCTCAAAGCGTCTGCGCTGAAAGTCAGTGTATTCTTCGAGCTTCCACGGGTGATAAGTAAGCGTCGGGCGCGGACCGATGAAGCTCATATCGCCCTTGAGAATATTTATGAACTGCGGCAGCTCGTCAAGACTCGTCGCCCTTATCACCTTTCCGACTCGGGTTATACGGCTGTCGCCTTTGAATGAATATTGACCGGTTCCCATATGCTCGGCGCCGACGCACATCGAACGGAATTTGTAGATTTCAAACACCTTTCCGTCTTTTCCAAGGCGCTCCTGTTTGAAAATCACGGGACCTTTTGAGTCAATTTTGATTGCCGCGGCAACGGCAAGAAGTATCGGCGACGAGACCGCCGTACCCAAAAGAGAAAATGTTACATCAAGAGCTCTTTTTACATTCTTATACAAGAACTATCCCTCCAAAAAGTTATGCGGCGTCCACGGGCGCATTTACCTAACTTTAATTATACCAATATATACGGGAATTTTCAACAGTCTTTTGTGTTAAAAACACATTTGTATAAATCACATAAAATTTTGCAAAAAGCAAGCATCATTTCTTAAATTCATGCAGTTTCCTACACAGTTCAGATTGACTTAAACGCAAAAAGCAGCAGTGCGGCAAAAACACCGAACTGCTGCTTTGATTCATTCCGCAGGCACCGCAATGCGCTCGCTTTCGAGCACCATCTCCTCCTCTTTTTTGAGGAAAGTGACGGCAGGAGCGTCCTTGCCGGGTTCTTTGTATGTCTTGACTATCTTCTTGACGACCCTGCGCACATCGGCATTGTCATCATACATTATTTCACTGAGTTCCTCGAGGCCGGCAAAGAAATCGTTCTCGTTTATATCAATAGGTTTGCCGATATGTATGAGATTGTTTGCAGTCGCCTCGAGTCCCTCTTCGTCCATAAGCAACTCCTCATAGAGCTTTTCTCCGGGGCGAAGGCCGGTAAACTTTATATCAAAATCCTTGTAAGGCGTATACCCCGAAAGTCTGATGATATTTTCCGCGAGGTCGACTATCTTCACAGGCTCGCCCATATCGAGAACGAATATTTCGCCGCCCTTCGCGGAAGCGCCTGCCTGGAGGACGAGGGACACTGCCTCCGGAATGGTCATGAAATAACGGATAATATCCTTGTGTGTGACCGTTACGGGACCGCCGTTTGCTATCTGATCCTTAAAAAGCGGAATAACGGAACCGTTCGAGCCGAGGACATTGCCGAATCTGACGGCGACAAACTCGGTATCCGAATGCTTGTTGTAGGTCTGGACTATCATCTCGCAGATACGCTTTGTCGCGCCCATAATGTTCGTGGGATTGACCGCCTTATCCGTCGAAATAAGTACAAAACGTTCGACACCGAACTTGTCCGCCGCGCGAACGGTTTTGAGAGTGCCAAAAACATTGTTCTTGACAGCTTCGTTGGGGTTGTCCTCCATAAGAGGCACATGCTTATGAGCCGCGGCATGATAAACGATGTTCGGATGATACCTTGCGAACACGGATTCAAGGCGTTTGCTGTCTCTGACGGAGCCTATGAGCACCTTGACATCTACTTCCGGATGCGTGCGCAGAAGCTCGTTCTGAATGTTATAAGCGTTGTTCTCGTAAATATCAAAGATAATAAGCTTGTGCGGCGAATGTTCCGCTATCTGACGGCAAAGCTCGCTGCCTATCGATCCGCCGCCGCCAGTGACGAGAACCGTCTTTCCGCTGACATAGTCCATGACGGAATCGAGCTTTATTTTTATCGGCGGACGGCCGAGAAGATCTTCTATATTGATGGAACGGATATTTGAAAGTCCCATCTTCTTATCTATCATCTGTCCGATGCTCGGGAGCGTCTTAACGACACAACCGGTCTTTGAGCAGCGCCGAAGTATCTCGCCCTTGCGTTCCGGAGTCGCGGACGGAATGGCAAAAATTATAGTCTTGATATTATATTTTTCGGCAACTTCCTCTATCTTATCGCATTTGCCTATGACTTTAACACCGTATACAGTGCTGCGCTTTTTATCCGGCGAATCATCAAGAATACAAACCGGATAATATTCCATATCGGGACTTGTTTTTATCTCGTGAATCAATATATTTGCAGCGTCACCGGCACCGATTATCATGGTATTGTTGCGGTTTGACTTTGGTGTAATACCTCTCCATGGCTTGCGTCTGAGCGTTCTGAGCACCATTCTGACAGCCACCACGCCGGCGCCCGAAAGCAGTACCGCCATAATATATATGCTCGGCGCAAAATAAGGGAATTTCAGTGCAGTTCTGATGAGGGCAAATGCTATCGACGAGCTCATGGCACACACCGCAACTATGCACGCGTCGCGCATGGAGGCATACTCCCAGAGCACCTGATAGGTCCTCGACAACGTGAACACGCAGGCATATATAACGGCAAGCACGACCACACTCAGCCAAAAGCTGCCGCGGGTGATTTCTTTCGCAAGTGCTTCAACCCGAAATTCGTTTCGCATCCATATGGAAAACATGACCGAAAGTATCAGCACAGCCGTATCAAGAAAATACAAAAGCGTCACTATCAAATCGCGCTTTTTCAAAGTTGCCCCTCCGTTTCCCATCTTCTTATTATTGGTTTAATTATATGTTGATATATTCGAACTGTCAATACAGAACTTGAAATATAATTCGTGCATAAATTTGGTATTTTTGTATACTTACACAGTCAATTTGCCGGGCAATAAATTTCACGCAAAAACAAAAAGCACGAACCGAAAAATCGTTCGATTCGCGCCTTGCTTTTTTGTAATATCAGAAGTTTGAGCCGTTCCAGCCCCAGTGCTCAGCCTCTTCGTATTTGACATAGATATTGGCGGGAGCTATCCCCGTCTCCGCGGAGACTGCGTCGCAGATAGCAGCAGTCAGCTTATCATAAACTGCATCCGACGCGCCGCCGAAAAGGCTCTGCTCGATATAAGCCATGGGCTCATCGCCCTTGCCGCCGAAATACATCGAGATTTTATCGTCAAACGAGAGCATGAGCCAGCGCTCTGTCTTTCCGGGGACGAGAGAGATTATCCTGCCGTATTCTGCGGCAAGTGCATCCTGCTTTTCTTTTGCAAGTTCAATGTTTGTTTTAGTGCTGATATAGGGCATATTTACACTCCTTTTCTGTTATCAGTTGATTCTGATGAAGTCCCCTGCCGGGACGGTTATACCGCTGACAGTCACATCGGATTCGGTATAGTTGACATAGATTTTTGCGCCTGTGTCGTACTCCGTGCAGAACACGCCGCCCATTATCTCGCTGTGCGAGGTCATGCGCGAACCCTGGAGATCCTTGAGAGCCGCATCGGCACGCTCATAGAACTCTGACGCTGAAGCTATCCAGTTTTCGTAATAGACTCCGAATGTATCCGTGCTGTCCTCGTCGGACTTATTCTTTTTGTCTGCATAGGTGTCCGAATACGTCCACTCATAAGCGGGGCTCGCACCGTATTCGACACAGCGCAGGAACGAGGTTTTGGCATTCTCGCTGAAGTTGAGCGGCTCGCCGGAATAGCCGACTATTCCGTGGAGAACAAGCTGCAAAAACGGCACGCTGACATATGCCGAGCGGCTCTGTGACGCAGAGGTCGGCAGATGCGAAATAAAGCTGACATTCTTTATGACGCGGAAGTTGCCCGTGTCAGTCATTAGCTTCATATTCGCAGTCAGCGACGGGAGCTGTTCAGATATCATTTCCGCGCTCTCCTGGCGGTTAAAGCCGTTCTTATAATCGGAATAGAGCAGACTGCCGACATCGTTGAGGCAGAAGCCGGTAAACTGTGAGAATCTCGTATCTCTGAGTATCTCGATTATCGATCTTTCAACATACTTCATGCCGAGTAGACGTTTTGCGTATTTGTCTTTTCCGAGCGGACTCTTGTTTATTGCATTGTACTCTGCCTTTTTGCTGAAGATGCTGCCGGCGGTCTTACCCGAAGAGAACGAATCCCCCTTTGCCGCGGATAGCAGATTGACATCGAGATACATTTCCATGTTCTGCGCGTTGACATATTCGACAAGATCTTTGAGGTCGGAGCGAGTGCCGAGGCGGGCAAGCAGAGACGCCGTCATTATGCTCGACTGATCCGTTCCACCGGTCAGTGCGCCCTTGTAGCGCAGTTTTATTGAGTTTATGCCCTTCGACTTCATTCGCGTGAGCATGTCGAGAGCCTGTTCAAAGTCGGTAAAGGTCTTTTCTTTTTTGAGATTCAGTCGCTTGAACGAGAACAGGGTGTCGTCCGAAACGCCGATAACGGTCAGATCAAGAGGCAGATACTCCTGCTCTTCGGCCGTTCTTGTCGAGAGTATTCGCTCCCTTATCAGCTGTTCACGCGCCGCAGCTGCCATGCCTGTATAATCTGCATTCGAGCCGCCGAGGAAACGTATGCAAAGCCCGATATCGCCGTCATAGGACTCAGAGCTCATATAAAACTTTCCTTTTGATTCGGTGCAGGGTGTGATATCAAACGACACGCCGGCTTCATAAAAATCGTTGCCGCCCCTGACTCTGTCCGCGCTGACGGTAGCTATCGCATCGCCGCTGTTGATTATTGTGACAAAGGCGTTGTTCCCCTGCTTCATGCCGTATGCGGGAATAAGCGCGTTTGCGGTACCGCTGTTTGCGTGACCGGATGCCGCATCGCCGCCGTAAATCGGGAAGCTCAGTTCGCTGTCAAACGAATCGTCTCTCGTGTCGGTCTTTATGAGCGCGCCGCTGCCGTCGGGGACAAAGATATAATCGCCCTGCTGGGGCTCGGAATAAGCGCCGAAGAAGTTGAGAAGGCTGAGTTTCGTGAGCTTTGCGTCGGAATCCACAACGAGATTTTCATATTTTGCGCTGACATAGACGCTGCCGTCTTTTATCTGATAATTGACGACAAGCTTGAAAGCTATATCGCCTTTTTCATATTTTTCTTTGTGTGCAGTTGCAGTGTCGGGAGTGAGAATATAAGTAACGCTCAAGGCATCGTCGGCAAAGCTGCACTGGGCATTCTGGAACGACACGCTGTTATCCTGAGTATTGAGCTTATAGAGTATGTCTCCGCTGACGATTTCAAGAGTCGCCGTTGCGGCACCCGAATTCTCCTGAGTCGGGAGCGCAGACCAGAGCTTTTCGCTGTCGTCATGGGAAAGATCGGCGACACAGACGGAATATGTGCTCTCATCAAAGAGCAGCTCGATAAGTCCGGATTTGCCGACCTGCTGAAGGTTGGCTTTATCTCCGACGGAATGGAGCAGAGTCGATTCCGCCGCGCCCGCCTCGGTGGGCGTGCCTTTTATTTTCGTCACGGCGACGGGGTCGGAGCACGCGCTCAGGGAGCAGAGCATTGCCGCCGAAAGCAGCAGAGCCGATATCCTCGCCGTTATTCTTTTTTTCCTGTTTTTAATAGCCATAACAAGATCTCCCATATCTATAAAATCGCCGCTTTGCGTTGAACTCTTCATTTGATTATATCATCTTTGAGCCGTTTATTCAACCTCGCTCACTTATCCACATCGAACCAGAAGCGCACGCCGCCGTGTTCGTTGACAACGCCGCACTCCCTGCCGAGCCGCTTTTGAATGGCTTTGACTATCGGCAGACCGAGTCCGAAATGGAAATCCTCGTTCTTGCGCTTCTTTGAAGATTTGTAGAAGCTGTACCATATTTTGTCAAGCTCGTCCTCGTCTATCGGGTCGCCGGAGTTATAGACGCTGACTCTGTATGTGTTCAGATTATCTTCAACCGTCAACTGAACTATCTTCTTGCCGCCGATATTCGACACGGCGTTTGACAGAAAGTTCTGGAGCACGAGCAGGATAGTCCGCTCATCGCTGTGGACGGTCAATCCGTCCGGAATGCGGTCGATGAGCTTTATCCCGTTTTCGTTGAACATCATCGAGAACGCCGCAAGCTGACCTTTTATCATCGCGCTCAGATCGAGCTTTTCACGCATCGGGACATATGAGCCACTCTCGAGCTTTTCAAGATTAAGCAGCTCCATGACTATGCGGTTCATCTTGCCGGTCTCTTCTAGGATTATGTCGCAGTATTCCTCGCTGCCCTCAGGGTTGCTGTTTATGCCGAGTTTGAGTCCCTCGGCGTAGCCTTGAATAATGGCTATCGGGGTTTTTAATTCATGCGAGACATTGGCGATGAAACTCTTTCGCGACTCATCAACAAGCGCGCTGTGTTCAAGTTCTTCGGTCAGTTTTTCGTTTTTGTCCTGCAATTCGTCGAGCGTTTCGCTCAGGGATTCGGAGAGTATATTGATATTCTGTCCGAGATTCTGAACATCCGTCTGCGGATAGCTGACGCATTTCTTGGAGAAATCAAGCTTCGCCATGGACTCCGTTATCTCCGCCATCGCCGCAACGGGGCGGGAGAAACGCAGATTGGAATAGAGTATAATTGCGCATGCCACGGCGGCTGATATCAGCGCAAAAGCAGTCAGAAGAAACGACGCCGTATGGGCGTTTCGCTCGACCTGATAATAAGGCAGCCACAGGCGTAGGGTATCACCGTTTTTGAGCTCGACGCGGTATCTGTAATATCCGCTCGCCTCGCTGTCCTGATATTCATATTCGTCAAAGCTCACGCTGTCATCGAAAAGATCGAACACGCGCACGCTGCGTCCGATAGCATACATGCTTTCGGCGGTTCGGTAATAGACGCTGTCCCCGTCGCCGGAATATAAAAACTTTTCGCGGTTTGAATAGACGGTGTTGCCGTTGGGGTCAAAGACCTCGATCATATAATAATTGTTGTCGGAGACATAGGCGAGCTGCTGATAGTATTCGTAAGACGCCGGATCCTCGTTGTCGAGCGATTCGCGGATGCTCTGCATATTCATTATCTCCGCAAAGGCATAGACGGAGTTGAGCAGCACGCCGGGGCGCAGTGCGACAAGTATTGCGGCAAGCACTATCAGGACGGTGATGAGCTCAAAAGCCATGCGCCGTCCCGATTTTCTGATTCTGTCATTTTTTCTTGCCGACCGACGGCTCAAACTCAGTTCACCTCTATCTTATATCCTGCGCCGTAGACCGTGCGCAGATGGCGGCTGCCCCAATCACCGAGCTTCGTGCGAAGGCGCGCGACATGGGAATCGACCGTTCTTGAATCGCCGAGGAAGTCGAAGCCCCAAATATCGTCGAGCAGCTGCTCGCGTGAAAACACCCGCTCGCGGTTCGAAGCGAGCTTATGAAGAATGCCGTATTCTTTATGAGTCAGCTCGATTTCGTGACCGTCGCAGACGACGGAATGAGCCACAACATCGATGACGAGACCGTCTATAACTATCTTATCGGTGGGGTTGTCCGCAGTGCGCTTTAAGCGCGCTTCAATGCGCTTGACAAGCACGGTGGGGCTGAACGGCTTTGTTATGAAATCGTCTGCGCCGCACTCAAAACATTCGAGCTCGTCGAACTCTTCGCCGCGCGCAGTCAGGAAAATGACCGGGACATCGGAGGTTTCGCGAATCTTGCGGCAGACCTCCCAGCCGTTCATCTCCGGCATCATTATATCGAGCACAGCCAGAGCTATATCGCTGTTTTCCGCAAAAACGCGCAGAGCCTGCGCACCGTCCTCCGCCTCGACCGTTTCAAAGCCCTTGGCGGTGAGGAAATCCCTGATAATGCGGCGTATCTTCGCCTCATCGTCCGCGATAAGTATCTTCTGCAAAAGTTACCCTCCTTCCGGGTCATGCATCTCTGCGCGCCCGGGACAAAAAATCAATTATTACTGATTTTATCACATATCGACAAATTTAACAAGGTGTCAGCACAGCGAGGGGGCGCTATTTTCCAAAATTATATCGACGCTATTGCAATTGGGCGGCAGAATAAGTATAATAGATAACATAAATTCAAAATCGGGGAGTTTGCAAACCGTGCAATTCTCGCCGAATATAGGGAGGGCATGACCTTTGTTAGGTAAATTTGTCAGAGTCAGAATAACAAACCCGGTCGGCTCCCTGAACCGTCAGTACGGATACAGATACTCTCTCAATTTCGGCTCTCTCGAAGGCAGGCGGCAGTTTGACAACCGCTTCGCAGGCGCCTATATCATGGGCGTTCATCATCCCGTCAGGCACTTTGACGGGCGCGCAATTGCCGTGTTATACAGAGAGGGAGAGCGCAAGGGCATACTTGTCGTTGCGCCGAAAAACATGCGTTTTATCGGCTATCAGATAGCCGATGCGCTCGCCTTTGCGGAGCCCGAGGGCACATACCGCCTCGAGTGTCTCTATGAGCGCTCTTGCGGAGCCGTCGTATGCCGCAGAATAAACGACGAGATTAGACTTCTTCTTATCAAGAACAGCCGCAGTGCCCACTGGGGATTCCCCAAAGGTCACATGGAGCGCGGCGAAACGCCCGAGCAGACTGCACGGCGCGAGGTTCTTGAAGAGACCGGGATACACATCGACATCATTCCGGACTTCACCGCAAAATCCGACTACACGATTCAGGGCAAGGTCGAAAAGAGCGTAACCATCTTTTTGGCAAAGACCGAAGACACAGAGACGATAATTCAGCGCGAAGAGATAGACGACTATATCTGGCTCGGCTTCGACAAAGCGCTCGAAACGCTGAAATTTGAAAACGACAAGGCAATTTTGAAGAGCGCACGTCGTTTTATGGACAAGCACGGAATTTTTGAAACAGATGACTGACGGCGCAAAAACGCCGAAAAAGAAAGGAAAAGAACATGACTCAAGAATTCGCTCAGGGTCTCGTCGACTTTTTTCAGAACAAGATTCCTAACGAACTGATAATCTTTATCGTATCGCTGCTACCGGTTCTCGAGCTGCGCGGCGGCATGATAGCGGCGAAGCTGCTGCACGTTGATTTTTGGCGTGCGTTCGCCATATGCTATCTCGGCAACATCCTGCCGATCCCGTTCATCCTGCTTTTCATACGCAAGATATTCCAATTTCTGCGCGACAAGCCGGTCTTTTCCAAGATCATCGAAAAGCTTGAGATACGCTCAATGCGCAACAGCGAAAAAGTCAAACGCTGGCGCGACTGGGGTCTGCTTTTATTCGTTGCCATTCCCCTACCCGGAACGGGCGGATGGACCGGAGCACTGATAGCTGCCCTGACCGACATGAGGATAAAAAAATCCTTCCCGATAATCGCCCTGGGCATTCTTATTGCGGGAATAATCATGTCCGTCATCACCTACCTTGTGCCCTCTTTCTTCGGATTTTAATGTTCGGCATATAAGGAGGAGCAAACATGAAAAAAGCGGTATCATTCATTCTTGCGGCAATTATGCTCATCATGCTGCCCGCAGGCGCATTTGCGGACGGCGCACAGTGCAGATGCGACACGCCGCCCGTCGTTATGGTCAACGGCTTCGGCACCGAGCTCTATCACGACAACGACGACGGCACACAGAGCGCTGTTTTCCCGATGGGCGCCGTTGAGATAGTCAGCGCCATTCCGAGCCTTGCCGGCGCATTCGCGGCTCTCGCCGCAGGCGAACACGAGCTGTTCCGCACGCTGCTTTCGAGAGCGCTGTTCAGGCTCATGGGAAACATGATGTGCACCGCGGACGGTACGGCAAAGATATCGGCAAAGTCATATCAGACACCGACCGACACCGACATACACAAAAAAGACACCCACGGACAGTATCAGGGCGAAAATGACGGCGGGCGCTACATCTTCGGCTACGACTGGAGACTTGACCCCGTTGAAAGCGCACGCGAACTTGAAAAGTACATCGAGCAGGTCAAGAAAATCACCCGTCACGACAAGGTAGTGCTCTGCGCGCACAGCGAGGGCACCTGCGTTGCGGCGTCGTACATTTCGCTCTACGGCTCAAAGGACATAGAGAAAGTCGTTTTCCTGAGCGGCGCGTTCCAGGGAATAACGCTCGTAGGCAATCTTTTCACGAAGAATCTCGACGTCAAAGGCAAGGCGGACGCATTTGAGCTGTTCATAGAAACCTTCCTCGGCGGAGACACGACGGGCGATTTCGTCAGCAGTCTCTTCTCCGTGCTCAAAGACGCGTTCATAGTCGATATGCTGCTGTGCCTTGTCAACAACATCCTTGAAGAGGATCTTGACGCGCTCTATGACGAGTGCCTGACAGAGATAATAACCACCATGCCCGGAGTGTGGAGCTTCGTGCCCGACGCATACTATGAAAATGCGAAGAAAGCTCTCTATTCCGACACCGGAGACAAATATTCGGCTCTGACAAAGCTCACCGACAACTACCACTACAATGTTCAGGTCGGTCTCGGCGACAGACTCAAAGCGGAGCAGAAGAACGGTCTTGCAGTCTGCGTGAGCATGGGATACGCGATAGCACCCATCCCGGTATATGACAACTGCGTTGACCAGACCGATATGCTCATCGACACGAAGTTCGGCTCGCTCGGTGCGACCTGCGCACCCATAGGCGAGACGCTCAAGGCGGACAGCACGAACAAATATCTTTCAAGCGATCTGCTTGTTGACGCTTCCACCTGCGCTTTCCCGGATTCGACATGGTTCGTCAGATATCAGGATCACAACGATTTCTGCGACGCCTACAACGACTTCGTATATTATCTGCTGACCTTTGACGGGCAGCCGAGAGTCACATCGAACGCGGCGTTCCCGCAGTTCATGGCTTGCGACGGGCACAAAGTTCTTGTCCCCGCGGGCGCACTTCCCGAAGCCGACACAAGACCGAGCATAATCAGACTCGGCGAGAACACATACAAGCTCATAAAAGAGCTGATTGAATCAAACAAAAAGTAAGATAAAAAATCGACCGTCCCGAAGCTTTTGCCACGGGACGGTTTTGTTATGTCTTTTAATATGCCTCGAATCTTGCGATAGTCGCAAAGCAGCGGGTCTCCTCGATAACGAGTTTTATATACTGCATTCTCGCCTCTTCAAAGCGGCAAATGCGCTTAGATCCGATGACGGTGCCGGCAAATATCTTTTTCCACTTGCCGTTTATCTGACCGTATAGCGAGAATTTTTCTATCTGCTGACCTGTCGCGATATGCTCGGAGAGCACAATCTTGTCGATATCGTAATCGTCGCCAAGGTCGAGCGTCAGGGTCGCGTGGTCGGGATCGAAGCCCGAGTGCCAATACTCGTCGGTGGTGTGGGTCAGAGCCATCTGACCGCGATGCTCCTCATCGAGATGGCAGGAGTCGGTCATTATCGAATCATCCGCCAGATCCTCGTTGAAATCAATCTGAAGCTGCGCACCCATGGCGAGCAGGGTCTCGACATCGCGCTGAGCGAACAGGCCGTCCTTGTTCGGCGGGATATTGAGCAGCAAGCTCGCATTCGCACCGACGGAGTTATAATAGATCTCCATAAGCTTCGACAGTGGCTTCACCTCATAGTCCTCGTTGAGATGATAGAACCAGCCTTTTCTTATCGAGACATCAACCTCTGCGGGATACCAGATGAGCTTCGACACATTTTTTATAGCCTTGCGGCTACCGAGGTCGAGCGTGGTAGCGCTTATTCTCTTCGGCGGCTTCTCCGCGGTCTGCTGAGACGCGGCAGCTATCAGCTCCTGATTACTGTAATAATACGGCACGACATTCCACTCGCTCTTGCGGCAGACTCCCGCCTCGTTTCCGCACCAGCGGACATCTGGACCCGTGACGGAAATGACCGCCTCGGGCTGACACTCGCGTATAAGGTCATAGTAGCCCTGCCAGTCATATTCCTGCTTGCGTCCGTTCTTGCCCTCGCCGCATGCGCCGTCGAACCAGACGCAGAATATATCGCCGTAGTTCGTCAGCAGCTCGCGCAGCTGGTTCTTGAAATATTTATTATATGCTTCGCCCTCGCCGTAGCGGGGATCGTGCCTGTCCCAGGGTGAAAGATAGACGCCGAACTTGAGACCGAATTTTTTGCACGCTTCGGCGCATTCGCGCACGACATCGCCCTGTCCGTCTTTCCATTTGCTTTTTTTGACGCTGTAGTCCGTATATTCGCTCGGCCACAGGCAGAAGCCGTCATGGTGCTTGCAGGTCAGGATAATCGCTTTCATACCCGCCGCGCGGACTGCCGCCGCCCACTGATTCGCGTTGAGCTTCTCGGGATTGAAGAGCACCGGGTCGTCGTTACCGTTGCCCCACTCGGAGTTCGTGAATGTGTTCATGCCGAAATGGATGAAGGCATAGAACTCGAGCTCATGCCACTTGAGCTGGCGCTCGCTCGGCACGACCGCCGCCGCGCGCTTTATGTAATCGTCATTCTTCTTCATATCTGCTTTCCTTTCGGATATATGATACATGATGTATATAAAGATAACATAAACTTCGCTCGAAGTAAACTTATAAGGAAAAAAATCCGCAGCAAATTTTTCTTCGCTGCGGATTTTTATATTTATTCGACTGTTACGCTCTTCGCAAGATTTCGCGGTTTATCGACATCGCATCCACGCCCGACCGCCGTGAAATAGGCTATGAGCTGGAGCGGAATGACATTGAGCGAGGGCATATATTCGGGCAGAGTCCTCGGCACCTTTATGGCGACATCCGAAAACTCGCCTGCATTCTCGCAGTCCTCACTGACGAGCGCCGCAACATATGCGCCGCGGCTCTTAACCTCGCGGATATTGCCGAGGGTCTTTTCAAAGAGATCGGGCTGGGTTGCGACGGCAAACACGGGAGTACCCGGCTCGATAAGCGATATCGTGCCGTGCTTCAATTCGCCGGCGGCGTATGCCTCGGACTTGATATAAGATATTTCCTTGAGCTTCAATGAGCCCTCGAGCGAAATTGAATAATCGAGCCCGCGCCCGATGAAGAATATGCTCGAAGCCTTTGAGAACCGCTCGGCGACGGGCTTGAACAGCTCTTCATTTTCGAGTATCTGTTCAATCTGCTCGGGCAGGCGGAGCAACGCTTCGCAATGCCGCTTTTCTTCCGATTCATCGAGCCTGCCGACTGCCCTTGAAAGGCGCAGGGCAAGCAGATAGACGGCGGCGAGCTGAGCCGAAAACGCCTTTGTTGTGGCGACGGCTATCTCGGGTCCCGCCATGGTGTATATAACATCGTCGCTCTCTCTGGCAATCGTGCTCTCGACGACATTGACTATTGAAACAGTGTGCGCGCCCCTGTTCTTCGCTTCGCGGAGCGCCGCCAGGGTGTCCGCCGTTTCGCCCGACTGGCTGATAACAACACAAAGATCGTTATCTCGGACAACGGGGTGTCTGTAGCGGAATTCGCTCGCGAGGTCACACTCGCAGAGTATCCCCGCCGAGCGCTCTATAAGATATTTGGCGGTCATTCCGACATGCCACGCGCTGCCGCAGGCGACGATATGAATTACGCCGATATTTTTTATCTGCTCGTCGCTGAGGGTGAGCTCGGGAAGATTGACTCTTCCGTCAACTATTCTGCCGCCGAGCGTGTCGCGCACTGCTTTCGGCTGCTCGGCTATTTCTTTTTTCATGAAATGCTTGTAGCCGCCCTTTTCGGCGCTGTCCGCATCCCAGGTTATATGCATGAGTTTTTTGTCTATCGGCTTGCCGTCGGAATCGAAAAATCCGACCGAAGTTTTGCCTACTATCGCAATCTCGCCGTCCTGCATGACGGCGCAGTCGCGTGTATATTTGAGCAGAGCCGGGATATCGGAGGCGAGATAGTTCTCCCCGCTGCCGATGCCGACTATCAGCGGGCTGTCTTTTTTGGCGGCAAGTATCTCATCCGGATGATCGCTCATCAGCACTGCGACGGCATAAGAGCCGCGCACGCGCTTTATAACTTTCAGCATAGTCTCAAGCGGATTTCCGTCATATAGACTGTCGAAAAGCTGAGCGAGAACCTCCGTGTCGGTCTGCGACTTAAACTTCCTGCCCTGCTTTTCAAGCTCGGCTTTGAGTTCAAGATAGTTTTCGATGATGCCGTTGTGGACGAGGGTAACGCGCCCGCTCGAACCCGAATGAGGATGGGCGTTTGCATCGGTCGGCGCGCCATGGGTCGCCCAGCGGGTATGACCTATACCCACGCTCCCCTGCGGGGTGCCGACTTCGTCGAGCTTCTGCTGAAGGTCGCTTATCCTGCCCTTCGTCTTGACAGTGGTTATCTTCCCGTTTCGGCATACGGCGATGCCCGCCGAATCGTAACCCCTGTACTCCAGCTTCTTCAAACCATCGATCAATATCGGAGACGCACTGTTATCTCCAACGTAACCAACAATTCCACACATATTCTGTTTTTCCTTTACAAAAATATTTGTGCATTGCTCTCCCCTCTGTCTGCGCGTCGCCGCGCTGTTTTATAAGAGAGCCTGTGTCCCCCGCACTTATGGGGCAAGAAGCATCCGCCGAAAATTTCGATGACTTCTTCCTCGTCATCTGCAAAGGCTCGCAGCCTTCAGTGCTTGCAGACCCGGCGCTATTTTTATGACCGAAAAATTTTAAAACGGTTTGACAAATTTCCTTTCTCGATATTACAAAAGCGGCACTGAAACGCAAATGCAGTCTTATTATATGCAAAACACCGCCAAAAGTCAAGTCGACTGTCTCAAAAAGAAAAAAGACCGTTCTGCAAGGCATGCAGATCGGTCTTTAGTATATGTTTTTTCGTGCGGTTTACTGCTTCGCTTCCTGCTTTTCTGCCTTTTCGCGCTCGCGGCGTTTTTCGGTCGGCGCGGGGTCGCAGAGCTTCATGAAATCGACCTTGCCCATCCGGGTGCGCGGCAGAGCGTCGAGAATGATGATCTTCGTCGGGCGCGAGAAGCGCGGCAGATTTTCGCTGCAAAATTCATTTATTTCTTCAATCTTTTTCTTCTTGTTCTCCGGCTCGCTGTCGAGCGCGACATAGAGCTTGACTATCGGCTTCGCCTCGATATAGCCCTGAACGGCGCAAGCCTCGGTTATCCCGGCGACGCCGATGACCTTTTCCTCGATATCGGACGGATAGACGTTATAGCCCGAGATAATAATAAGTCTCTTTTTGCGGCCGGTGAAGAACAGGAAGCCGTCCTCATCGATATAGCCGAGGTCGCCAGTGAGCACCCAGCGCACGCCGCTGTCGTCGGTATAGACTCCGCTTGTCGGCTCGTTTAAATAGCCCTCCATAAGAGTCGAGCCGGAGACGGCTATCTCGCCGACGGTGTTTGCGGGCAGGCGCTTTTTGTCCTTATCCCATATCTCGACGCGCATATCATAAAACGGCTTGCCGACGGAATTGCGCTTGAAATCGGCATATGTATTCGCGCAGCAGACGGAGCTGACCTCGGTAAGCCCGTAGCCGCGGAAAAGTCTGCCCTTGCCGCCCCATTTTGCGATAGTCGAGTTGAACATATCAAGGAACTGCTCGGTCACGATATCGCCGCCGCTGAAGAGCAGCTCTAAATTCCGCAGATGCTTTCCCTCGAAGTTCTTCTGCTCGAACATCTTTTTATACATATTCGGCACGCCGACTATGAACGAAATTTTATATTCGCGCATAAGCTCGTTCGCCTTGCGCGGCTTGAAGCGCGCAACGGGGATACAGCAAAAGCCCTCGCACATACTGAAATGCATGGAAACGCCGAGACCGAACGCATGGAAGAGCGGCAGGACTATCATCGAGCACTCGACGCCGGGGGTGTTGTGATGCTCGACCTTTCCCGTCTTATAGGCGAGCTCGTTGAGCGCCTTTGAAGAGAGCTTTATGGTCTTGCTCTTTCCCGTTGTTCCGCCGCCGTGAAGATAGACGGCAATATCCGAGCCGTTGTTGTGGACTCCGTCCGAGGGCGGGCAGCGATGGATCGCCGCGCGGTAGCTCAGCGCATTTTTTATGCCCGACGACGCATGCGCCGCGAACAGCTCATAGCCGCGGAAAGCCGGATGAGCCGCAGGCGGAACATAATCGGAATTCGAGCACACAACGCACGGGACATTGTGAAAATTGAGCATATCGACATAGGGCTTTGCGAGCAGATCCATGAGCATAACGCCCTTTGAGCCGACCGCGTCCATAGTCTCCTTGAGAAGCTCGGGCGGGGTCAGCGGATGCACGATATTCGCGATAACGCCTATTTTATTGAGCGCATAAAAGGCGACGAAGCTCTGCACGCAGGTCGGCAGGAACACGGTGTACACATCACCGCGCCGAAGCCCCGCGCTCTTGAAATACGCCGCGAGACGGTCGATATCGGAAAGCAAGGCTGAACGCTTAATCCTGTGACCGAAATGAATCGCGGCATCATAGTCGCCGAACGCTGCAGTGTTGTTCTTGAAATACTCGTAGCAGTTGTAGCTTTCGGTTGGTATCATATTTATTTTCTCATCTCCCACAATATATTTTATATGCAAGGCAATAAAATGTCAAGACAAATGTCGCAGATAATGACCGTTATATATTTCCGTTAAAAAAACCGTTCCGAATAATTCGGAACGGTTTTCTTTTTGTCTGTCAGTAGCTGATAACAAGTTCATCCATGCGGACGAGGTCATCGTCTACGATTGAATATCCGTCATTCTCGATAATCACCTGGAGCGATATCGTGACGGGGTCAAGATAGCCGATATTATCAAGATTCTTTTCGACCTCGGTGATTATTCCGTCCGCCCAGAGCTCCTCGCGCTCGGAGTCAGAGAGCTTATCGAACTTCCCTTTTCTCGCGCGTTCGCCATAGGACTTCTCGAAATCGTCGATACCGTTTTCCTCCGCTTTTGATATGACATCTATCGGATAGACGGTCACGCTGACAAGGAATCTGTCGGAGCTTCGCGTTACCTCGCCGACCTTATACTTACAATGGGCATAGAGCGTTTCGAATATCTTCACCATGCGCTGATAAGTCGCATCGGACACCGCGTCGATATCCATACACATTTTGAAATATTCAACCTCGTCCTGGATATACTGCTGATACTGGGTTTCGCATTCTTCGGCAGTGCCGCCGACCGATTCCAGATACTCGTCGCTGTTCTTGTTGAGATAGACAGAGTCGAGCGTGCCGCGGACATATGCGCCGATCTGCGAGCGCGACGCCGTACACGAGCACAGCATGAATACGCACAGCAGAACCGCCGCAAGCGCGGAGATCCTCTTAACCATTATTCAACTACTCCTATATAACCGATCAAATTATCGGAAGCTAAAGAGAAGTCTATCACAGCAAAGACCGGACGTCAACAATATTCCGTATAGACATACATTTTTTGCGGCTTTTCTGCAAATATTTTTGATAATTTATAAATGAATCCTAAAAATTACCGACACTCGAACCAATCGGGACCCGGGCGGTAGCCGTTATCCAGTCCGTGCTCGGCGCAGAACGGATGCGAGCGCAGGACGAAGCGCAGGGTGTTCATCGCGCTGCGGAATATCTCCGCGCGGGTGATGCCGTCCGGCTTGCCGAGGCTCTCGAGCAGAGTCGGGTCATATTTTGCCTTGCGCGAGCCCGCTCCCGCGCCGGGCATGAGCACATCCACCTGTCCGCGCACGCGGTAAGCGTTATTGCGAAGCAGCGGAAAATCCGGGTCTTTGCTCGCGCGCATCCACCAGTCGGTCATGACGCAGCCGTCATATTCCCACTCGCCGCGCAGTATCTGCGTGCAGGTGCCGTAATGATAGTGTCCCCAGACGCCGTTTATCTTATTATAAGAAGTCATTATATTGAATGGATGCGCAGTTTTGACGCATATCTCAAAGCCCTTGAGATAAATCTCGCGCAGAGCGCGCTCGGACACGCGCGAATCGTTATAGATACGCATGGTCTCCTGATTGTTGCAGGCGAAGTGCTTCGGGCAGGCGGAGACCCCCTGCGACTGGATACCGCGCACGACCGCCGCGCCCATGGTGCCGGCGAGCAGCGGATCTTCGGAGAAATATTCAAAGTTTCTGCCACAGAGCGGATCTCTGTGGATATTCATGCCCGGGGCGAGCAGGACATCGGAGCCCTTGCGCGCCATCTCCGCACCCTCAACGGAATAGAGCTCACGAACCAACTGCTGATTCCATGTGCTCGCAAGCAGCGTGCCTATAGGCAGGAGCGAGGCATAGCAATGGAGTCTGATGCCGGAGGGGCCGTCCGTTGCGCTGACGGGCGGCACGCCTTTTTTGCGCAGAGATTTAAGTATTCCGCCGTAAACTGCGGCGTTGCCGGGAGTGCCGAGCTTGCTGTTCATGACATAGTCGCCGCGGCAGAGAGCCTCAAGCTCAACATCCTCGAGCTGAGCCGTGAAGCCCGCAAGGGTCGCTCTGTTATTGGCGACATCTTCGAGTTTTATGCCCTTGTCGCCCGTGAAATCGGGGGCTTCGGGCAGATTCTTCTCTATCTCCTCACGGCGCGAAACGGTGCTCAGCGGAACAGATTCATATGCTTTTTCTATTTTTCCCTGTTCGTCGGTCGCGGCGACAAGGCGGTCGAACGCCTCTTTCGGGGCGCAGTCCGCGCGGCTCGCAAGACGCTCGGTGACGCGAAGCTCCGGCTCTGTGTGAACGCCTATCTGCTCGCAGGAGCGCACATCGGTGCCGGCATAGATGAGATAGTCCCCCGCTTCGAGCACATAGCAGAACGCCGCGCCCGATTTGCCGGAGTCATCGAATGATGCCATATTGGCGCACGGGAACGACACGACCACTCTCTGCTCCTCATCCGGCAGAAGAGTGCGTGTTTTTTCATATGCGGCAAGGCTCTTTGCCGCCTTGCCGAGCTCGCCCTGCGGCGCGCCGTAATAGACTTCAATAACCTCTTTGCCCGCGGCAGAGCCTACATTCCTGACTTTTACGGAGACTATTATTCTGTCGTCAGCCTCCATGACGGTCTTGTCGGACAGCTCGAACGAAGTGTAGCTAAGACCGAAGCCGAACGGGAACATGACCTTTTCGGGCGCGAAGGTTTCAAAATATCTGTAGCCGACGAAGATATCCTCGGCGTAGTTGTTGTATGCCTTCTCGCCGAAATTTTCCGCCGCCGGATAGCTCTCGTAGCAATCGGCAATGGTATCGGGCAGCTTGCCGCTCGGCGAAGCTTTGCCGGAGAGAACCTCGCCGATGGCGTTTCCGCTCTCCATTCCGCCCTGCCAGACATAGAGCACCGCACCGAGCTTGTCGCCGTATTTATTCATCCACGACATATCTATAATATTGCCGCTGTTTATCAGCACGACGGTGTTTTTAAAATTCGCAGTCACCTTGTCGAGCAGCGCGGTTTCATCGTCGGTCAGATAATAGCTGCCCTTTTTGAGCGTGTTTTCCCTGTCCTCGCCCGCGGAGCGGCCTATAACTACGACGGCGCAGCTGCTGCGCTTTGCCGCATCGGCGACGGTCTTTTCGTCTATCTTCATCTCATCGTGATAGCGCGGCCATGCGCCCCAGAAGCCGTCGTCCGCCGGGTTCTTCTTTATCCAATCCGAGTATATCTTTTCAATCTGTTCGTCGACTTTTATTCCCGCGTTTTTCATGCCGTCCACAAGATCGACGCAATAGGGCTTGTTGACATCGCCTCCGGAACCGTAGCCGACGAAGAAATAGTCCCTCTGGATCCTGCCGAAGATGCAGACGTTCTCATCTTTTTCTATCGGCAGCACGCCATTGTTTTTGAGCATGACTATGCCCTCTTCGGCGGCAATTCTTGCAATCGACTTCATCTCCTCCGGAGTATCGGGCGAGCCGAGCTCGCCTTTGCTCAGACCCTGCGCGGTTGCGGAAGTAATCAAATTGACTGCTTTTGAAAAAATTCTGCGTACTTTGTTGCTCATTGTATTATCTCCTATTCGGCTGTTATTTGCGTTTCATTGCGCGTATCTTCGCCTTGTCCTGCGGCGTGACGCAATAAGATTCGGTTATCTTCTGAAGCGACTTGTTAAAAGTGAAATCGTCGAGACAATTATCTTCGAGATACTGCCATGTCTTTTCCGGCGCATGGACGAAGAACACGGAGACCGCCCACGCGACCGCCATTTTCACATAGTAGTCGTCGTTGGTTATCGCATCAAACTTCCCGAAAGCACGGGCGGCGTACTCATCGTCCGAGAAATAATCGAGCGCCGCGACGACCGCAAAGCGGATGTCATAGGGCTTATCGGAATCGAAATACGGCTGCAAAAACTCCCAGACACGCTCCCTGTCTTTTTTGAAAAACTTGAGGCTGTTCACGAAGCTGTCGCAGACAGACCAATTATCTATCTCCGGCACAAAATCCGCCACCGCTTTCAGATGCTCTTCAAACGGCAGATCGGCACTTGCAATAATGAATCCGCGCACAAGCTTTTCTTCAAACATATCGCCCTGCGGGAGATCGGGCATAACGCCCTTGGGGCTTTCTTTTTTTATCCGCGCCGCGACTACTCTCAGCTGCGGCAGGCGCACGCCGATCATCTTACTCTTATCGACATTCGGCAGGAGCGACAAGCCGAACTCCCTGTACTTTTCATCTCTGAGCTGTTCGAGCTCATTTCTTATATCCATATCGTCCTCCGTCGAGATACTTATATGATTTTAACATATATAACACGCTTTTTCCATATCCAAGGCCAAAAATTAGGCAAATGCGCATAAAATTCTTGACTTTTGTGGCACAATATTGTATAATGATTTCAACATTTTTCTCGCATACGCAAAATGAAAGGAGTCATGAGATGAAGAAAAACAGTTTCAAGCGTATTCTCTCGTTCTTCCTCGCCGCAGTGATGCTCTTCGGGATGCTTCCCGCAGTCTTCGCGCAGGACGCGGACACGAAGGACGTTGACTACGCGATAACAAACCCCTATGCCACGGTTGACTGGAAAAACTACGGTCAATACAAGGCGAGCCTGCACAACCACAGCATAGTTTCAGACGGCGACAACGATTTCAGATATGTCATCGAGACCTATTATTCAATGGGCTATGACATTCTCGCGATAACCGATCACGGCACCGTTGACAGAGGCTGGACAGAGCCTAACTATGTTCCCGCGCTCCAGCTCGCGCTCGGATTCAGACGCGAGAACGGCTTTGAGAAGCCGACGGGACTGACTCAGGAGCGCTACAATCAGATAACTTCCGGCGGCGACAGAGGCGGACGCGGAATGCTCCGCGTCCCCTACGGCATCGAGAACAACCCGACTTCGTTCAACAACTCGCATGTCAACTCCTGGTTCGTTGACTACGGCAACGGCGTTCTGGGCGGCACGAGCGACTACGAGACGCCGATAAAGAACGTTGAAGCGCTCGGCGGTCTTTCGGTCATCAACCACCCCGGCGAATACACGGGCGCGCGCAACGAAAAGGATTTCGACAAGGCATACAACGAAGACTACGACTACGATATAAACAAGTTCGCCCGTCTGCTCAAGATGTATCCCTCCTGTCTCGGCATCGATGTCAACTCCAAGGGCGACTACCGCACCCGCCACGACCGCAAGCTCTGGGATATCCTGCTCCAGAAGGTCGTACCCTCCGGGCGCAACGTCTTTGCTTTTGCAAGCTCCGACGCGCATCGCCTCTCCGCCATGGACAACGGCTGGACGATAATGCTCATGCCCTCGAACACGGTCGACAACCTCAAGGAATGCATGAAGCAGGGCGCGTTCTTCGCGGGAAGCAGATATATAAAGAACACCCCAGAGCTCGAACAGTTCAGCAAGGAAGTCGGATATAATGTCGCGGACGAGAACGGCCAGTGGTACGCATCGCCCGATCTTGTTCAGCCGGTGATAACAAACATCGCCGTTGACGACAAGGAGAACACGATAGCGATAACCGCAGAGAACTATCTGACAATTCACTGGATAGCGGACGGCAAGGTCATTCATGTCGGCTCCGAGATAGACCTCGACGACTACTCGGACGAGATAGGCAGCTATGTCCGCGCCGAGGTTTTCGGTGAGGGCGGCATCCTCTACACCCAGGCATTCACCCTCGACTACGACGGCGCACCGGAGGCGGAGAACAAGTTCTTCTTCGACTGGGGCAATGTAGTCAAGCTTTTCGCCGACACGATTCTCTATGTCTGCGGAAAGAGCGAGCTGTTCTGCAAAATCTGGTTCGCGCTGACCCACAACGACGCATTCGCAAAGTAAGTTAATAAAAAGCGGCGGCAAGCCTTGAGTGGTTTGCCGCCGCTTTTTTGTTTGGTTATGACTCTTTTTCGTCTTTGTTTTTCATCTGCTTTTCAATCGACTCACGCCATTTGCGTGTCTTTATCATCTGAGCGCGTCTGCTCCAGATGATATAAATGAGCACCGGAGCGATAATAGCCGCCGCCTCATATTCGCTGTTATATCCGAAGATAAACAGGTACACCAAAGCCGCAGTTGCGATAACATCAAAAATAATGCCGATAACAAGATCCATAATTTTCTCATTTTACTGTAATTTTTATTTCATTTTATCATATTCCGTTTTTTGTCAAGCGCTTTTTCAATAGCGAACTTTATTTTGACAAAAAATAGCATTTTGCTCATTGCAAAATTTGACAATATGCCGTATAATAACTTTGCAGAGTCCGTTTTTTGGTACACGAAATATTTTATAATATATCCGTAAATCAAATCGGAGGATATAAAAATGGCTAAAAAATCAAACCAGAAAATAAAACTGCTCTATCTGATGAAGATCCTGCTCGAAAACACGGACGACGAGCACGGAATGACGCTCGCCGAGATATCGGACGCGCTGGGCGAATACGGCATCGATGCGGAGCGCAAGACGCTCTACAACGACATTGAAGTGCTTTGCCTGTTTGGGCTCGACATCGAAAAGAGGAAGGGCAAGAGCGTGACTTATCATGTCATCAGCCGCGAATTTGAGCTGCCGGAGCTAAAGCTTCTCGTCGACGCAGTTCAGTCCTCACGCTTCATCACGCACAAGAAGAGCAACGAGCTGATAAAGAAAATCGAGGGCTTTGCGAGCCGATATGAGGCGCAGGAGCTGCAGCGGCAGGTCTTTGTCTCGAACCGCATCAAGGCAATGAACGAGAGCATCTACTACGCCGTCGACTACATACACGACGCGATAAACCGCGACGCGAAGATAGCGTTTCAATACTTCACCTGGGACGAGCACAAGCAGAAGAAGCTGCGCCACGGCGGAAAGATATATCTCATCAGCCCGTGGGCGCTGACCTGGGATGATGAGAACTACTATATGATTGGCTACGACTCGGACGAGAACAAGATAAAGCACTACCGGGTCGACAAAATGACAAAAATTCAGCCGACCGAAGAAAAGCGTGACGGCGCGGAGTTCTTCGCCGATTTCGACATGGCGCTCTATTCAAAGCAGACCTTCGGAATGTACGGCGGCCGCGAAGAGACGGTCACGCTCCGCTGCGAAAACAAGCTCGCAAATGTCATGATAGACAAATTCGGCTTCGACACTGCGTTTTCAAATATCACCGACACACATTTTGACATGCGCGTAAAAGTGTTTGTGAGCCCCGTGTTCCTGACATGGATAATGAACTTCGGCGCAGATGTGACAGTCCTCTCCCCCGAGAGTGTAAAAGACGAACTCACCGCCCTCGCGTCGGATGTACTCGCGCAGTATAAATAAACAGAACGAGTAAAGCAGCAAATCCTATCCACGGCTTTCATGGGTAGGATTTTTTCATTTCGACATGAGATAGTGATGTGTTGATAAGTTGGAGGGCGCGGGTGTGGGTATCGGATATAGACAGTCGTATCAATATTGCGAATTATCACAATGATGTAAGAACAGATATCATCCGCCCACGGAGTTTGCACAATTTTATTGATAAGCACCTTGTAGGATGCGGCGACTCGACGCACCGCTGCCGCGACAGCGGCACGGGATCTTTGCAAAAACTTATTTTACGGATCATAGGCGGAACTTCGTTCGCCTGCTTTGAAAATCTATAATAGTGGCAAGTGACTAAAGGATTGCTTTACTTGCATCATCTCCAAAAAACACCGTGACGCTCACGCATCAAAGAGTCGTCGAGGTCGCCGACCCCTACAAGCCGCTCAACGAGGCCTCGAAATACATAACTCGCGACTCCCAGTCGGCGGCGCTTCGGTGATGCTGCCCGCCTTTCCCAGATAGATTTCGGATACTGCGGCGCGGCTATTGAAAGCTTGATTATAAAGACCGGTTGGGTCGCTTGCTTTTACCTTGCTACAGCTAAAGTGATAAGCCCCCCGATTTGCATCCCGTTTGTCACCGCCAAGAGACAAAGTCGGCGCAAATGCCGCCAATTACAAGGCTTTTGAAATTTACTGTCCGTTTTTTGACACACCTGCCGTGATAGAATAGAATCAGAAAATAAGGAACGGAGAGATACATATGAAATTCAAGATAGGTTTTACTGCGGAAAAAGAAGTTGAAAAGAAAGCTCCCGAGACCGAGACAAAAGCTCCCGAAGAGGCTCCCGCGAGGGAATCGCTCGTGAGAATCTATTTCCCGCAGCGCGGCTTCGACTGCACATATTACAACAATCTTTTCGACCTGCATGTCGGCGACCTCGTCTATGTTGACGGCAAGCTCGAGGGCAAGCGCGGCAAAGTTATCGATGTGTCATACACATTCAAGATAAAGCTGTCCGACTACAAAAGAGTAATCGCAAAAATCGACACGGATATCTCCGGCGAGTTCTGCTATGTCGGCGACGAACTGTTCTCTTTTGACAAAAATACCGTGCCGTTTGGGAAGATACTCCCCTACTTCAAAGCTCCCGCAAAACCCGATGAAGAATATGTGAGCGCGAAAGAAAACAAGTTCTATAGCCTCGACGATCTCGAGGGCATGGGAGCATACGAGCACACGATAATGATCGGCAAATCCGACTTCAACTGCGGCGAGGTCCTGTATCTCAGCGTTGAAGACGGCAAGGGGCACGCGATAGTCGGCACGGACGAGCTGCACGAGGTTGAATTTGACTACAAGAACGGCATGATTGCAAACATCACCTGCGACTGCTGGGCGTGCGGCATCTGCAAGCACGGCGTGGCGGCTGTTTTCGCGCTGAAATCAGCGCTCGAAAAAATCGAAAAGCATTTCCCGGAAAAATTTGAAACAAGCGGATATTTTGCCGTTATGTCGAAGAACATGTTTATGAATGTCATCGCCTCGCTCGGTGACGACAGCGTCGGGAGCTTTGTTATAAAGAAGAACTAAATCTTTTGCTTTTACATCACTTTCGACAAAAATCGCATCGTTTTTGCAGTTAAGTTGACAATTTTCTCTATAAAATGTATGGTGAAACAAACAAAATACGGGGAGTGAGACAATGGAGCCTATAGCTCACCTGCGGCTCGTGGAAAAATCCGAACCGCCGGAATATGACGAACAAACACTGAAAGCTCACAACGAGAACAGCGGGAAATATGCCGCAGAGGCTCTCCGATGTATCGGGTTAGACAAAATCGGAAGCTTTTGCGGGAACATTCACGACTTAGGCAAGGCGACAAAAAAGTTCTTCGACTACATACAGCCCGACAACACGCTTAGGCGCGGCGAAGTTAACCACACATTTGCGGCGGTAAGATATATTTTCGAGATGTCCGACGGCGTTGACAATGAAGTGCGTGAGCTTCTCGCCTATGCGGTCGGCGCGCATCACGGACAGTTTGACGCGGTGAATGACGACCACAAAAACGGCTTTGAACACAGGCTGACAAAAGACGGCATCGACTATGACGAAGCGAAAAAGAACTTCAACGAATACTGCTTCTCAGATGCCGAACTGAAATCGCAGTTCAACGAAGCCGCAGAACAGCTTACTGAAATTATTGCGGGCATAAGAGAGCACAATCCGAAGAGAAGCGCGCGGCAAGCTGAAGAATATGAATTTCAGATAAGCCTGCTGGCTCGGCTTCTGCTCTCGGCAGTTATCGAGGGCGACAGGCGCGACACGGCGGAATTCATGGAAAACATGGAGTTTCCGCAAGTTGAAGCGGATTGGGACGAGTGTCTCGGGCACATTGAAGAAAAGCTCGGCAAATTTTCAAACACAAGACCGATAGACGGGGCGAGAAAGCAGATATCCGACATCTGCCGCGCCGCCGCAGAAGAAGCGCCCGGCATATTCAGGCTCAATGTCCCAACCGGTGCAGGCAAGACTCTCTCGGGGCTGAGATTCGCCGTGGCTCACGCAAAAACACATCGGAAGAAACGAATCATATTCACTTCTCCCCTGCTGAGTATCCTCGACCAGAACGCAAAGATAATAAGAGAATTCATCGGAAACGACAACATCATAACAGAGCACCATTCAAACGTCGCTCTCGACGAGGACAACGCGGACGAGCTCAAACGCGCCCAGTTATTAACGGAAAGCTGGTCGTCGCCGGTGATAATAACCACTCTTGTGCAGCTGCTCGACACTTTGTTTGCAGGGAAAACCTCATGCATACGCAGAATGCACGCACTGTGCGACAGCGTGATAGTCATAGACGAGGTTCAGACCGTGCCAAACGAAATGCTGTCGCTTTTCAACACGGCGGTAAACTTCCTCTCGGAGGTCTGCGGCGCGACTATAGTCTTGTGTTCGGCGACTCAACCGTGCCTCGAACAGACGTCACATCCGATGACGGAAAATATAAAAGATATTGTGCCGTTTGACGAGGAGCTGTGGCGAGTGTTCAGGCGCACGCAGATAATCGACAAGGGCGGCATGCGGCTTGACGCAATCCCCGCATTTATCGCAGAACAGCTTGACAGAACGGACAGTCTGCTTGTCATATGCAATCTCAAAAAGCAAGCGGCGTATCTGTTCACTGAGATGAAATTGGAAAACACCGTGATTTTTCATCTTTCCGCCGGAATGTGCATGGCGCACAGAATGGCGGTCATATCCGAGATAAACAGCGCGCTTGAAAAAAGGCGCACAGATCCAGACGCGCCGAAAGTGGTTTGCATCTCGACGCAAGTCATAGAAGCGGGCGTTGATGTATCTTTCGGCTGCGTGATAAGGCTCTGCGCGGGACTCGACAGCGTGATACAGGCGGCGGGCAGATGCAACCGCAACGGCGAGCTTAACGGAGCCGCAGATGTGTTCATAATAAACTGCCGCGGCGAAGATCTCGGCATGCTCAGAAGCATAAAGGACGGCAAGATGGCGTGCATGTCCCTGCTGTCCGACTACAAATATCATCCCGAGAAGTACCCGTCGGGGCTTACATCCGACGAGGCGGTATACGCCTACTACAAGAAGCTCTATATTCAATCCGACATCGGCGCGCAGGATATGCCGATAAAAATCGACGGTTCGCCGTTCACTCTCTTTGATCTTCTCTCGCTCGACAGGACATACGCAAACGCGCCTTATTTAAAAGCAAACGGCGAAAAATACGCGCTGACTCAGGCGTTCAAGACCGCCGGGAGCAGGTTCACCGTCTTCGGCAGCCGCACGACCGATGTTATCGTGCCATACGACGAGGGAAAAGAGATAATCGTCGAACTCGGCTCAAAACGAGCTGAAGAGGGCATAAAGTATCTCAAAAAGCTCATCAAAGAAGCGCGGGCATACACCATCTCGCTCTATGAAAATCAGCGCAGAGCCCTTGCGGACAGCGGTGCGCTCCATCCCATAGCAGACGGCATCGCGCTCGCGCTGAGCGAGGAATTCTACAATGAAGATTTCGGGCTCAATCTTGACGGCGAAAGCCGCGAAGCAATCACATTATAAATAAACACAGGAGGTGTGCAGCATATGGAACATCCGAATATAGTGACATTTGAAGTATTCGGAGACTACGCGCTTTTCTCCGACCCGGTAATGCGCGTCGGCGGAGAAAAAGCAAGCTATCAAATCCCGACATACGAAGCTCTCAAGGGTATTCTCCACTCGATCTACTGGAAGCCCACTATCGTCTGGTATATCGACAAGGTCAGAGTGATGAACTCCATCCAAACTGAGGTCAAGGGCATCCGACCGATAAAATACAACGGCGGGAACGACCTCTCGTTCTACACCTATCTCAAGGACTGCCGTTATCAGGTGCAGGCACATTTTGAGTGGAACGAGAACCGCCCGGAGCTCATCGGCGACCGCAATGAGAACAAGCATCACAACATAGCAAAGCGCATGATTGAAAAAGGCGGGCGCAGGGATATTTTCCTCGGCGCGCGCGAATGTCAGGGCTATGTTGAGCCATGCGAATTCGGGAGCGGCAAAGGCGCATACGATGAGACGCCGGAGCTCGCATTCGGGCTGATGTACCACGGGATAACTTACGCGGACGAAGCATATTCGGACGAGACAAAAAACCGAATGACCGTCCGATTCTGGTACCCGACGATGAAAAAGGGCGTTATCACGTTCCCCAGACCCGAGGAGTGCACGATAACAAAAACGGTGCGCGAAAACATGGCGATAAAGCCGTTCGGCGAAGACCTCGGCAATTTCATCGGGCTCAGAGAATTCGGGGAGGTGAAATAAATGAGCATATGGCAAAGAGCCGTTGAGACATATGACTGTCACAGCAGTTTGGCGGGAGTTTATGAAATTGGAAAAGTTCCATTAGCTCCGATATCACACATAGTCAAAGACGCCGATATAGAAATCGTTCTTGATCAAGAAGGCAATTTTCTTGACGCAGCCTCTCTAAAAAGCAAGGATAAATCAGATTTGAGTCAAAAAACTATCATTCCGATTACTGAAGATTCTGCAGGCAGAGGCGGCACCACTTTTTTTGCTCACCCGCTAAGTGATCAGCTATGTTATACCGCGCCATGCTACCCAGAACGGTATCAAAAATATGCCGATCAAATCGCTGATTGGGCAAATTCAGAATTCAGTCATCCGAAAGTCTGCGCAGTGTCCGCATATATTCACAAAGGCACAATAGTAAATGATCTTATTGACTGTGGAATAATCGAAACCGGCGCAGACGGTGTACCACTCGAAAAGTACAGCAGAAATCTAATTCGCTGGCGCGTTTTCGGTTCAGGAGAAAATGATGAATGCTATAAGGATAAAAGCCTTTTTGACGCCTTCTGCAATTATTACCTTTCTAAAAAATCCAGAAACGCAAAGAAGACATGTATGATATTGGGAAAAGACGACTATGTTGTCCGAAACTTTCCCAAAGGTGTTCTCGCGACATCATTTAATTCAAAACTGATATCTTCGAGTGATAATGTAAACTTCACCTACAAAGGCAGATTTACAGATGCCCAGCAAGCCGCCACGATTGGTTATGAAGCGACCCAGAAAGCTCACAACGCGCTTACATGGGTGGTTGCCAACCAAGGTATATTCATTGACGGGCGCGCTTTTGTATGCTGGGATCCGAGCGGCTGCCATGTTCCGCTGCTTGAAAGTAAAGTTGTAAAAAGGCCTTATGAGGACGATGAGGAACATGAGATCAAGACATTTACAACTCCGTCGGATTATAAGGCCGATCTACAGAAAGCACTGAGCGGTTGGCGGCAGCATCTCTCTGATCAGGAAAATGTCGTCATTTCGTCATTTGATTCGGCAACCGAAGGTCGTCTTTCAATCGTTTATTACAACGAACTCAAAGGCTCCGATTTTCTTAACAGACTCGTCTTTTGGCAGGAACATTGTTTCTGGCAAAACGGTATATTCGGTTACCAATCTCCGTCGATATGGGAAATTGTGAAATGCTCCTTCGGTACAGAACAGGGCGGCAAACTCACCGTTGACACCAGAGTTATGCGTGAACAAACGCAGAGACTGTTTCACTGCATTATCGATCAAAGCCCCATACCGCTTGATATCGTGCAAGCTCTCATGCACAGAGCATCAAACCCGCTGGCTTATGATGATTCAAAGACACACAATCATAAGAAAGTAATGTTCACCGCCTGTGCCGTAATATATGCATACAGGACCGTTACTAAAAAGGAGGAATGGAAAATGGCCCTTGAAAAAGACAAGAAAGACAGAAGCTATCAATTCGGGCGTCTGCTCGCAGTCATGGAAAAAGCCGAGCGTGATGCCTATGACCCAGACGAAAAGAGAGAGCCGAACGCAATAAGGATGCAGTCGGTATTCTGCGAGAGACCCATGTACGCCTCCCGCATAATCCGCGACAGCCTCAATCCGTATTTTGCAAAGCTCTCGCCCGGAAAGAGAATATACTACAACAACCTCATCGGCGAGATTTTCGGTCATCTGAGCGAATACGACGAGAAAGACCTCAACCGCCAGCTTGAGGATAGTTACCTTTTAGGCTATTACCTGCAGCGCAGTGAACTCTACACAAAGAAAGAAAGCAACAACGAGGAGGAAAATTAAAATGGCAGCTCTTAACAACAAAATCGATTTCGTAGTTCTTGTATCTGCAAATCAGGCAAATGTAAACGGCGATCCGCTCAACGGTAATCGCCCGCGCACCGACTACTCCGGCTACGGCGAGATGTCCGATGTCTGCATCAAGCGCAAAATACGCAACAGAATGCAGGATCTCGGCAATAATATATTCGTCCAGTCCGCCGACCGCAGCGATGACGGCTGCAAGAGTCTGAGCGAGCGCGCGTCAAGCAACATAAAGACAAAAGATATAAACGAATACGCAAAAGAGGCCTGCGAAAAGTGGCTCGATGTTCGTTCATTCGGTCAGGTGTTCGCTTTCAAGTCAAAAGGCAGCAGCGGCGTATCGGTCGGCGTGCGCGGTCCGGTCAGCATACATCAGGGCGTCAGCGTATCACCGATAGAGGTTCGCTCTATTCAGATAACCAAGAGCGTCAACGGCGAGCCCGTCAAGGATGGCAAAGACGCTTCGGCTCGTTCCTCCGACACAATGGGTCAGAAACACTTCGTCCAGTTCGGTCTCTATGAGATAAAGGGTTCAATAAATGTTCAGCTCGCAGAGAAGACCGGATTCTCCGAAGAGGATGCGGATATTATAAAAGAATGCCTGCGCACACTGTTCCTCAACGACGCTTCTTCGGCGCGCCCAGAGGGTTCGATGGAAATCCTGCGCGTCTATTGGTGGAAGCACAACTGCAAGGACGGTCAGTATTCGAGCAGCAAGGTACACCGCAGCGTCCATGTTGAATTGAAGCACGATGTCAACATTCCCTCGAGCACGGATGACTATGTTATATCCGTAGATGAACTTCCAGGGCTTGAGCCGGAGATTATCGAGGGAGTATAATGGCATACAGGGAGTGTGACTTTCTGCAAATAAGCGGATTACACCGTTTCGCCGTTTGCCGACGGCGTTGGGCATTGGTTCACATAGAAGGTCTATGGGCTGAAAATGTTCACACAATAGGCGGGGACATATTTCACGAACGGACGCACGACCCGTCACTCAGCGAAAAACGCGGCGATCTGATAACAGTCCGGGCTCTGCGGGTATTCTCGTCAGAGCTCGGAATAAGCGGAGAATGCGATGTTGTCGAGTTCAGACGCAATGACGAAAACGGCACGAAACTGCGCGGGCGCGATGGCAGATGGATGCCGACGCCGATCGAATACAAAAGCGGATCTTCTAAAGCCGGCGAAGCCGACAGGCTTCAGCTCTGCGCGCAAGCAATGTGCCTCGAAGAGATGCTCGGAGTCGAGATTGAACTCGGATATATGTTCTACGGCGAGACGCATCGGCGCGAAAAAGTTTATATAAACGATGAACTGCGCCAAGCGGTGGAAGATGCGGTCAGCGAGATGCACAGCTACATGAACCGCGGCTACACGCCCAAAGTCAAGACCGGCAAATTTTGCAACGCCTGTTCACTCAAAGAGCTCTGTCTCCCTGCCCTATGCAAGAACAAAAGCGCGGCGGAATATATAAACTCCGCTATCGGCGAGGACGGTGACTTCGATTGAAAAAGCTTATGAACTCGCTCTATATTCTGACCCCCGACGCCTATCTGACGCTCGACGGAGAAAATGTTGTTGTCAAAAAGGACGGCGCGGAGATGGGCAGATTCCCTCTGCACAGTCTCGAACAGATAGTAACATTTTCATACATTGGCGCAAGCCCGGCTCTCATGGGCAAATGTGCAGAGCAAAACAAGTCGCTGTCATTCTTCTCTCAAAGCGGACGGTTTCTCGCGAGAGTCGGCAGCGGAGTGCAGGGCAATGTGCTGCTGCGCAGGCAGCAATACCGCATCGCCGACAGTCCGAGTGAAAGCTTGCAAACAGCCAAAAATTTCATTACCGCAAAGATATTCAACTCTCGCTGGGTATTGGAGCGCTCATTGCGCGACCACCCGATGAGCATTGATGCAGGGAAAGTAAAAGACGCATCAGAAAAGCTGAAAGAATCCGTATACACGGCTCGCAGCTGCACTGACGCCGGATCGCTCCGCGGCATTGAGGGCGAAGCGGCAAGCACATACTTTTCGGTATTCGACGAGCTGATACTCAACCCCGACCCATGTTTCATTTTCGAGACGCGAAACCGCCGTCCGCCGCTCGACTGCGTGAACGCGCTGCTCTCATTCGCCTACAGTCTGCTTGCGAACGACTGCGCGAACGCACTCGAAAGCGTAGGGCTTGACCCATATGTCGGCATGATGCACACCGACCGCTCCGGCAGAAAGTCGCTCGCGCTCGACCTCATGGAAGAGCTGCGCCCGTCGTTTGCCGACAGATTTATGCTCAGCGGAATAAACAACCGCTCGTTTCAGAGCAATATGTTTGTGAAAACTGACAGCGGTGCCGTACTCCTCACCGACGACGGTCGGCGATCGTTCTTCAAGCTTTGGAAGTCGAGGCGGGACGAAAATCTGACTCACCCGTTCCTAAAAGAAAAGATACAATGGGGACTCGTGCCGTATGTTCAAGCGCTTCTGTTAGCGCGCTACATCCGCGGCGACATTGACGAATATCCCCCGTTCCTGTGGAAGTAGGTGCGTTATGCTCGTATTGATAACCTATGATGTCAACACCGAAGACGCCGGCGGCAGGAAGCGGCTTCGGAAAGTTGCGAAAGAATGTGTGAATTACGGTCAGCGAGTTCAAAACAGCGTATTTGAATGTGTATTGGACGCCGCACAATACAGATTAGTAAAACACAAGCTCGAACAGCTCATCGACACCGAAAAGGACAGTCTGAGATTTTATAATCTCGGGAACAACTATCAGACAAAAATAGAGCATATCGGAGCCAAGGCCGGATATCAGCCGGAAGGACTCCTTATGCTTTAGTGCGAAGCGGCATCGATCATAAAAAGTGCCGTATGTTCGCACCGAAAAAGCCGTGCTTTTACAACTGTTTAAGTCAAGTAAAGAGCACAGCTGTCGCAAAAATATATAGTTTTATATGCACTATGTACAAACACAATGTTGCATATTTGTATATTTTTGCAGTCGCCCTCCCCACGGAGGGCGTGGATTGAAATAGAGCGGAACGGGAATATCGGGCTTTTCATCAAAGTCGCCCTCCCCACGGAGGGCGTGGATTGAAATTCCGAAAAGAGGGGAATTTTTTTATTCATAATTGTCGCCCTCCCCACGGAGGGCGTGGATTGAAATTCCTCTTTTTGGAGAAAAACAAGCTAAGTATAGAGTCGCCCTCCCCACGGAGGGCGTGGATTGAAATCCGCATTGATAAATCAACAGAAAGGAGGTTATGCTGTCGCCCTCCCCACGGAGGGCGTGGATTGAAATTTGAATAACAAAACGCTTCCGTTAAGGAACTCTAGTCGCCCTCCCCACGGAGGGCGTGGATTGAAATTGCTCAATACCGATTGCCAGTCCCTCGGTGGTGAAGTCGCCCTCCCCACGGAGGGCGTGGATTGAAATGTTAAGGACTGCTCCACTCTCGGCAAAATGTTTGTCGCCCTCCCCACGGAGGGCGTGGATTGAAATTGACGCTTTTCCACCGTTGTGTCCGCACTCTTTAGGTCGCCCTCCCCACGGAGGGCGTGGATTGAAATTCCTTATTTGTATTTAATAAACCCGTCGCCATACGTCGCCCTCCCCACGGAGGGCGTGGATTGAAATTGCACAAAGTGGAGTATAGCGCAGAAAAACGGACGTCGCCCTCCCCACGGAGGGCGTGGATTGAAATTTTTTTCGGCGGCAACTGCCGCGTCTATCTGCTCGTCGCCCTCCCCACGGAGGGCGTGGATTGAAATGTAGTCCTAAGCTTGCCGTTTTCTTCGACAATATCGTCGCCCTCCCCACGGAGGGCGTGGATTGAAATCATGTTTTCGCTAACGTCGTAAATCGCGACTATGGTCGCCCTCCCCACGGAGGGCGTGGATTGAAATTTTGTGTCGCCGTTTTTGTCGGAATAGTCGCCAAGTCGCCCTCCCCACGGAGGGCGTGGATTGAAATCTGATATAGGAACATATGACGGAAAATCAGTTGAATGTCGCCCTCCCCACGGAGGGCGTGGATTGAAATAAACATATTTGACACCAGTATAACCGTCCAAAACGTCGCCCTCCCCACGGAGGGCGTGGATTGAAATTTTTTTTGTTCATTGTTACAATATTCTTTTTTTCTGGTCGCCCTCCCCACGGAGGGCGTGGATTGAAATAAAGAGAAATAAACACACGGCAACGAATCGACAAGTCGCCCTCCCCACGGAGGGCGTGGATTGAAATACTCGGTGAGCCGTCATCGTTGAGTCTGCCAGGGCGTCGCCCTCCCCACGGAGGGCGTGGATTGAAATTATTAGTTGACTTTAGGAAGCGGCTTGAGTTATCGTCGCCCTCCCCACGGAGGGCGTGGATTGAAATGGCTCGGGCACAACATCGCTTGTAATTTTGACAGGTCGCCCTCCCCACGGAGGGCGTGGATTGAAATATTTGAAACAGGAAAAGTAATTGAGGGATTATCGTCGCCCTCCCCACGGAGGGCGTGGATTGAAATGCTGTTGCCGACTCTCTTCAGCTCGTCAATCAGTGTCGCCCTCCCCACGGAGGGCGTGGATTGAAATTCAGTATAACGTTCAAGGAGAGTGCCCGTCTTTTCGTCGCCCTCCCCACGGAGGGCGTGGATTGAAATGACAACTGCGTGGTAGTCCAAACAACATACCGAGACAAGTCGCCCTCCCCACGGAGGGCGTGGATTGAAATTGATTGTAAAATGCTGTTTTGCTAATAAGGTCATACGTCGCCCTCCCCACGGAGGGCGTGGATTGAAATTCCGCCAATCTTTCAAAAATATATCTGCGTGTGGTCGCCCTCCCCACGGAGGGCGTGGATTGAAATATCATTTGATATGCTTTCCGCATTATCCAAATATTGTCGCCCTCCCCACGGAGGGCGTGGATTGAAATCCTTTTGGTGTGGTGGGTGTCCTGCTGTCGGGAGCGTCGCCCTCCCCACGGAGGGCGTGGATTGAAATCCCGCGAGCGTCACACAGTAAATGCCACGGCTTTAGTCGCCCTCCCCACGGAGGGCGTGGATTGAAATGCTGCCGCGTGCCGCCGTGCGGTTGCGGCGGCGCGGTCGCCCTCCCCACGGAGGGCGTGGATTGAAATGTGAGCTTGTCAACAGCAAATGCCACGGCTTGCGGTCGCCCTCCCCACGGAGGGCGTGGATTGAAATTTGACAACGCTTGTGCGCTATCCTCGCCGCAGTGGCGGTCGCCCTCCCCACGGAGGGCGTGGATTGAAATCCAGCTTATCATTTTGCCGCAAAAATTGCAAGCTTGTCGCCCTCCCCACGGAGGGCGTGGATTGAAATTCCCCAGAACTTTATACAAAACAGAAACAATAACGTCGCCCTCCACACGGAAGGCTCAGTCTGAAACAGGAGGTTATATCAAATACATTCGCAAGCTGACAACTGTCTTTTTATTGTTTTGGAGCAGCGTTTTTTGAATATAAAAACAGCGCCTTACAGTCAAATACAAGACGCCGCAATTATTGGATTGCATTATAGCAAAACATCCATGCTTTACGCTCGACAGTTAAAATCAATAATCGATATATATTCCCTGTCTCCGTTCTTCCATCTTTTGCGCATGATATTCTGCATATTCTCTCACGAAGCGATGTTTCAAATCTTCCGGAGTATCAGGCGTAAAATCCCGCCATTTCGATATGGTCGGCTGCCTTTCCGCTGTCTTTAGCGATATTCCATATCACATCTTGATTCCCGCCGAGATGCCTGTGGCGGAGTATATTCAGCTCCGAGGCTTTCGGCTTCGCCCACGAGGCGAAATACTGCGGTCTGCACGACCTCGTATAGCGCTCATAAAGAGCGTTTTTGAGTTTGTCGTCCATTTTTCTTCTCCTGTTTGAGCGTATTATCAGACCGCCGCCTCTGCGCTTTCGTGCTGCGCGATGCGCTCCTTTGCCCCGTCATAGAGGGCAAATATATCTTCGCATCGGCTGTAATTCTCGCTCTGCGCTATCGTTCTCACTGCGTCGAGATACGGCTTTGCGGCTCTGTAATAGAGCGAGTTTTCGTCGGTCGCTTTCTTTATCTCAAGCTGAACGCGCTGTTTTTCGGCGCGCACCTGCCGAAGCTCTGCTTTGAGCTCTGCAATAGATGCTTTATCTTTTGACTCTTTGGCGAGCTTCATGCTGTCCGTGACGCGCTTCATATTGACTTCCGCCTCGTCCTCACGCTTGAAGAGCCCCGCGAAAACAGAGCTGTCAAACGGTTCGATGCCGTTGGGATAATATTTCGCGGCGGTCTTGCGCGCTGTTTTGATATCGCCGACGAGTCTTAACATATCTTTTCTGCGCTCTTTCTGCTGCGCGGTCGCCTTGGGCATATGCTTGACATCGCTCTTTTTGAGTTCTATTGCGGACATGAAGTCGCTGAGCCCCACCGCGCTTATCTTCTTCGCAATCTCAAGATCCTCCATGCCCTCCGGTGTGTTAAAGCGGTCGAGCTCCGCGAGGACAAAACGGGATATTTCTATCTTCTCGTTTTCCTGAGCTTTAAGATTATACTCTTTCTTAGCCGCCTTTAAAAGTGCCTTGTCATCGGACTTTTTCGCCTGTTTTATTCCGTCCTTTGAGAGGACGTTCATTTCGCGGCCGGAATATTCTTCGGCTTCCTTTATGATATCGACCGTCTCGACAAGCGCATCGTCTGCGAGGACATTGTTTCCGTAGTCCTCGAAAAGCACCCTTATTTTGAGCACCTTGACTATCGCCTTCTGCTTGACCTCGGTGAAATCATAGAAAAAGAGCGGAATGACATTGAGCACCGCACCGACAATGGACGCGATAACGAGAACGCTGCTTATGCGAACAAAATAGTCATGGTTATAGAGAACGTCATAGACATTCGAGCCGTCGTAGCCGAGCGACAGGGCGACACTGCGATTGAGTCCCGCGCCCTCGTATATTGCCGGAAGAACGGAGCCTGTGGCGAGCGTTATGACACTGCCTATAAGCCCGACCGCGGCGAACATTCCGTCTATCCGCTCGCTCGTTTTATACTGCTGATAGTCTCTTATATCCGCCTGGATGCTCGGGTTGAGAAGATGACCAAGCGAGGTTATGAACTGGTTGACGAAGATGCATATGAGCAGCATCCATATTATTCCCGGGTCGCCCGTTCGGCGGACTATCGGGAGCATCAGCGCGATGAAGCCGATATTGAAAAGATTTGTTACGACGAGTATCTTCTTTTTGCCGTATTTTCTGATAAGGAATGGCGCGACAAGATTCGGCCAGAACGAGGCGTTGCCGGATATCGCGATTATCAGCGAATACTGGCCTGGTGAGCACGCGCCCTGATAGTTATACATCCAGCCGAGAATACCGTTGAATGAGCTTTCAAGGAAGCCTATCCAACCGGCGAGCGAGATTATCCAAAAATATTTATTCTGCGCTATCGCCTTGAGCGCGTCGATAAATTTTATACGGATAACATGGGTCTTTGCCTGGACTATCTTCTCCTCGACATTGACATAGACGAGCAGGGATATCAAAAATCCGACAAGCAGCATCGGCGGATAGAGAACCCTGTATATTCGCATATCGTAGAGGGTGTTGTCGTTTGTTATAAGCCGCGCCGCTATCGGCAGGAATATGCCCGCTATCGACGGCGAAAGATTCTCGACAACGCATCTTATCGAGAGGACATCCGAGCGCTCTATCGTGTTGGGCGAAAGGACATTTATAAGGCTCTCGTAGGCATCGACCATGAAATTATAGAAGAACTGGAAGCCGACATTGAACAGCAAGACGACTATGCACTTCATTGTCAGCGACATATGCTCATACGGCATCCACACGAAGCCGATGCCGAGAATTACCGTCGGGATACCCATGGTCAGGATATACGGGCGGTACTTACCTTTCATGCTGCGCGTATTGTCAATCATCTTCGCGCGCAGTGCAGTCAGCGGGAAGCCCGAGAGAATGCTGAGTATATATATTACATAGAGCGCGCCGGGGTCGATACCGATAGTGTTGCCTATTAGCGTATTGCCGACGGCGATTATCATATTCGACACGCAGTAGACTATAAATCTGACGCCTATGCCGCCAACAGAGAGCGAGGCTATCTCCTTATAGCTCATATACCGCTCTTTCGGCGGCTTGTTCCAGTGCGTTTTGACCGAAGAAACAACGGATTTGATTTTTCCGGCGATTTTCACAGTCATATTCCCCCTTGTTAAGATGAGTTCAATGTGTTAGTATAAAAGAGTAAAATATCAAATGCTACGAGTAAAAAAAGGTGATGCTATGCCGATATTCAACGAAGAGATGTACTTATATGACAAGAATCAGAACAGCGATCTTTTTCATCTTCATTCTTTCGGCAGACTCTTTCCCGACGCCGACTACATAATTTCATTAAAAGACAACTCGAATACAATAATTGAATGCGTGACCGGCGGGGTCGGATATATCGAGCACAACGGGACGGTCACTACAGTTGAAAAAGGCGACTGCTATATAATAAAGAAAGGCAGCGGCTACTCCTACTACTCCGACGACAAAAAGCCCTATTCAAAAGTCTGGGTAACGGTATACGGGAGTCTTATAGACAGATGGCTCGATTTTTACAATATAGATCAGCAGGTGTATATAAAGCACCTTGACATCACGTCATATTACAGCCAGATAAAGCAGACCGCACTCGGCAGGGATATGCTCGACAACGACAAGAAGCTGATGCTCCTCGTCCACGGAATTATATTTGAAATGGCGATGGCTACCCCCGCGAACAGCCGGAGCCGTGAGGACGCGCCGTATATCAAGACCACCGACAATGTTGTTCTCGACATAAAGAAATATATCGAGAAGCAATGCAACGAGCGACTGACGAACAAAGACCTGTCGCTGAAATTCGGCATCTCACAGAACACGATGAACGACCTGTTCATCAGAAAATACGGCATATCGACATCGCAGTATCACATGCAGTGTAAGCTCTCTTCCGCCGAATATTTTCTCAAAAGTACCGATTTGACGATAGACGCGATAAGCGGGCTTATCGGCTTTTGCGACCGCAGCCATTTCAGAAAGGCGTTTATGAAAGCATACGGCATGTCGCCGAATCAATACAGAAAGAAGCTCAAATCCGACCTCAGCGCAGAATAATTGTCGTCACCGATCTCGGCGTGATTTTTATATGTTCGGGGGCGGCGATGTCATATTCGCGAAGATCGTTGTTATCGTCCGTGACCGCTGATTTTACGGCTGAGTACTGCTCCGGCAGGCTCAGCTCTTTTTCTTTTTCGGTACTGTTTATCACTATAACCGCACAGCCGCCGTCATATTTGAACGCGAGCAGGCGCAGCTCGGGATCATCGCAGGCGGCATCAACGCGAACGGAACCTGTGGGAACATATTTCGAGAAGTTACCCGTAACATAGTAGCGTTTGGTCATCTCAAAAGTTTTATCATCAAGATTTGTGTATATCAGCCCGTCGCAATAGTTGACCTCGGACACAGCTATCCAATGTTGCCACGAGATAACATTGAGCACGGACAGATCTTCATACATAACATTCGCCGTGACGAGTGCCGAGTCCATGCCCTTGTCGCGTCCGCCCTGCATATGAGTCCATTCGCTCATATTGACAGGGACATCCGGATAGTTTTTGCTCATCCACTTCGCGAACCGTTTAAGGAAGCTCATGCGGTTGTTAAAAAACGGGATGGGCATATGCAGGCAATAGGAATGGATATCGAGAGCGCCGAGGCGAGTGCGGACGAGCGGATCGCCCAAAACGGCGCGCGAATAGCTCTTGTTGAACCAGCGGATATCGCCGTTTTCGCAGCCGGAGAGCCGGACGCCGTCGAGAGTTTTCCTGCCGTCAAGCTCTTTGACGAACGCGCGGAGCACCTTGCGGCAGCTCGAGGGTCTGTAGTGGCAGCCCTCCTGCCCGCCGTTCCAGACCCAGAACGGCTCATTGACGGGCGAGATATATTTTACGGGTATGCCCTCGCCGATAAAATGCTCGGCAACATCGGCACAGTATTTGGCAAACGCAGGATAGTTCTTCTTTTTGATATTTTCTCTGAATATCTGATGCTTGTCGAGATGCGTCTTATGGTTATTCGTCAGGCGCTCTATCGGGGAATTGACGAAGAAAATAACCTCGTCCGCGCCGTCGCTGACGGCACGGCGCATCATATAGACCGCCGCAGCATCGCGCGACCAGTCGTATTCGCCGGGAGCAGTCTCAAAGCACTCGGTCGCCCGCGCGGGTTCGCTGAAAGTACCGCGTCCGCTGTGCTTCGACCCGCCGCCGATATTGTAGCGGTAGATGCCAAGACCGATGCCCTCGGTCTTGTTGAAAAGCAGCTCGCTGATTCTGTCTCTGACTGGTTTGCCGCTTATCGAATCCTCATGAGTCCAGTTTCCGACTATCTGCGCCCACCATGCGCCGCTCGCGCCGAAGCCTTCTATAGTCTGATATCGCTTCTCTTCATTTATATTCAGCTTCAATTTCAATGCCCCCATGTGAAAAGTGCATATATTTTTCATCTTATTCTAAAGTATATCATAGCTTTTCACGGAGTAAAGGTATTTTTTACCGAAAAAAGAGTACTTTTTATATGTGTTTTCAAGTTGGCGACGAAAGCAACGAAAAATCAATACAGCCGAAGCGATGAAAATTATTTTATATTCAAGCTGCGTTTGACGCTATTTTTCCGAAAAATGTGTTTTTTACCTGCCATCTGTATTTTTTGTAAAAGTTTCATATAATTATGTATATAAATTTTTATCTTTATGTTGAATTTGTATTGCTTTTTGGGTTTTATTTCAGTATAATGGAGCTTGTCTGATACGACAGAATATCTGAAAGGTGCCGAATTATGAACACCGTGATAATAATTCTGCTTGTTGTGCTCGCGATAGCCGTTGTGCTGCTGTTCGCGATATGCGGCTTCCTGTTCAATCAGGTAATATGGTATAAGCCGATAAAGCTGCCCGCCGCAAAAGGCGAGGTTGAGGATGACTTTGCAAAAGATCACAGAAAAGCCGAAGAAGAGTTCGGGAAAATGCCGTTCGAAAAACTCACGCTTACGGCATCGAACGGCGAAAAAATATATGCGCGCCTGCTCCTGCCCGAGAAGAGCAACGGGCGCATGATAATCGCCTGCCACGGGGCGCACAGCTCAGGGATATGCGAATTCTGCTTCTCCGCACCGTACTTTCACCGCATGGGTTATACAATTCTGATGCCAGAGCACCGCGGCTGCGGCGAGAGCGAGGGAAAATTCTTAGGCTACGGCACGCACGAATCAAAGGACACTTTTCTTTGGATAGACTGCGCCCGCAAACGATTCCCGGAGCTCGACATATTCCTGCTCGGCGTGTCGATGGGCGGCGCGACGGTTCTAATGATGAGCGACAAAATAACCGATCCGACGGTCAAGGGAATCATCGCGGACTGCTCCTACACGAGCGCATGGGATGAATTCGCCTATCAGCTCAAAAATCCGTTCGGGCTCCCGGCGTTCCCCCTGCTATATATATTCGATCTGTATTGCCGCATAATCTGCAAATACAGCCTGCGCGACGCATCACCGATAAAAGCCGTTCGCAGCGCGAAAGTGCCGATACTTTTTATTCACGGCGCAAAAGACGCGCTCGTGCCCGTAAAGATGCAGAAAGAGCTGTTTGACGCGTGCCCGACCCAAAAAGAAATGCTGACGGTCGAAAATGCGGTTCATGCGCAGAGCTACTATACCGACCCGCGCGCATATGAGGCGGCGGCGGAAAAATTCATAAACGAATGCGAAAACACTGAAAATACATCTGCGCTTTTCGCGCCCGGAGGAGGAAAACAAATTGGCTAACAACGAAAGGCTGAAAGAAAAACGATACGTCGGAGTAAAAGAAACGGTTATCTACGGCGTAGCAAACGGCGGTCAGGTCATCGGATACAACATGGTCCGCATGCAGCTGACGTTCTTCCTTGTGACCGTGTTCGGCATACCGAGCACAGCGGTCGCAACGATGATAACCGTCATGGGCATCTGGGATGCACTCAACGACCCGCTGATGGGAACCCTTGTTGACAAGACCCGCACAAACTTGGGAAAGCTTCGTCCTTATCTGCTCTTCGTCCCGATACCGCTCGGCATAGCGACTGTCGTATTCTTCGGCGGCGCCGAATTCCTCGCGGGAGTTCAGTCGACGACGCTCAAGATAGTCTATATGTGCGTCACATATTTCATCTGGGAGTTCTTCTACACAATAGGCGACATCCCGTTCTGGGGCCTGTCCGCCGCGATATCCCCGAACCCCGTTGACAGATCGAACGCCATAACCTCGGCGCGCTTCCTCTCCGGCATAATCGGCGGACTTGCTACGCCCGTTATATCCCTGCTCATCGACCTGAGCAACAAGGGCGTTATCGGAATCAATATGCGCCAGCTCTTCCTTGTGATGGGTATTGTCGCGGGAACTGTCGGCATGGGACTGTTCTCGCTCTCCGGTATCTTCTGCCGCGAGCGCGTGGTTCAGAACTCCGACGAGCCGAAGGTTCTCGACTGCTTCAGATTCCTTTTCAAGAACAAGCCCCTGCTTCTCATCGTCTGCTCCAACATTCTCGCAACCGTCGGCGGAGTTACCGACACATTCGCGCAGTATTTCTACATATTCTCCCTCGGCGCGGCGAGCTGGGGCACGATAATCGGCATTCCCGGAGTTATTTCCGGATTTTTGACTTATCTGCTGCTGCCCGCTCTCGAGAGAAGATGGACGTCGAAGCAGATAGTCGTTCGCACAACTATTCTCAAGGCACTCGTCGGTACGACCACCTTCCTAATCGGCATGAAATTCTATCGCAACCCGGCGGTCATTGTCCCGCTGCTTATGATTCAGGGCTTCATCTTCAGCTCGCTGACGAGCATAAACATGGTCGTCCCCACAAAGATGATAGGCGACACGGTCGACTACATGGAGTGGAAGACGGGCGAAAGGAACGAGGGCATGGCGTTCTCGCTGCTGACCTTCATCAGCAAGCTCACGGGCTCGCTCTGCACGGCTATCGCAACGGCCATAATCCCGGTCATCGGCCTTGTCACCGTTCAGCTCGCGGACAACTCGCTTCAGCTTGTTGAAAACCCGCAGATAAACACCCGTTTCTGGCTCTGGGCTCTGGTCACCATACTCCCGCCCGTGGCGTCGCTCATCTCGCTCATACCCTACAGATTCTATGACCTCGAGGGCAAGAAGCTCAAGGACATTCAGGAAGAGATGATTGCCCGCCGCGAGCTCAACTCAAAGACGATATCCAAGTCGGAAGGAGAGATATAAATGGAACGCAAATGCCCGAAATGCGGCGGAAAGCTCGGCATATTCGACTTAAAGCCCAACTGCCCCCACTGCGGATGCAGCATCATGTACTACGACATGGACAAACGCCTTGAGGAGGACTCGGTAAAGGCCGAAGCCGAATGGCAAAAGCTCGATGAAATACTCGACAAGATAACTCCCGCGTTCATCAAGAAAAAGAGAGCCGCGAGAGAAGAAAAAGAGAAAAACGAAAAGGATTCAAGCGAAAAATAATCCTAAAGCAGGCGCGCCCGCAGTTATTCTGCGGGCGTATCGCTTTTTGTGGGAATTTGCAACAAATTTTAGTAAAACTGTGGTAAATTCCGCAGCAATATGTTAAAATCCGATAAGAACGATGATTTAAGGAGAGGGTTTTATGCTTCGCAGACAGATGCAGCTTGATTTTTCCGGAATAAAGACATATTCAGCCGAGGATCGCCACAATCTCGTCACCATAGACAACATGATGACTCCCGGGGTCACCCCGCACGAGGAATACAAATACGAAGGCTTTGATGAGCTTGTTGAGAGGATAGTCAAGGCGCGCAAGAACGGTCATCCCGTCATATGGAGTATGGGCGCGCACGTTGTCAAAAACCGCCTTTCACGCTATGTCATAGAGCTGATGAAAATGGGCGTTATCACACACATCGCCGCAAACGGTGCAACAAGCATACACGACTTTGAGCTCGCGTATCTCGGCGGCACATCCGAAGATGTGCCGACCGCCATAGAGGACGGCTCATTCGGAATGTGGGAGCAGACGGGCGCGTGGATGAACGAGGCTATTCAACGCGGCGCGAAGCTCAACATCGGATACGGCGAGGCGCTCGGCGAGTACATAGACATGCACCCCGAGAAGTTCCCGAACCGCGAGGACTGCATACTCTGGAACGCATATAAACTGGACATTCCCGCGACCTATCACATAGCACTCGGCACGGATATCATCCACCAGCACCCCACCTGCGACATGGAGGCTATCGGCAAATGCTCGGGCATTGATTTCAAGAAGATGGCTTACAGCGTGTCGCAGCTTGACGGCGGCGTTTTTCTCAACTTCGGCTCTGCCGTTATCGGTCCCGAGGTGTTCCTCAAGACTCTTTCAATAGCGCGCAACCTCGGCTATCCCACGTTCAACATAACCACGGCGAACTTCGACCTCGTGCGCCTGGGCAACTTCCGCTGCAAGATAGGCTACGAAGATCCGAACTATTATTACCGCCCCCGCAAGAATATCGTCAACCGCCCGACCTGCTGCGGCGGTTGGGGCTGGCACTTTGAGGGCGACCATCAGATAACCATACCCACGCTCTACGACAAGCTCAAAGAGCAGCTTTGATTTGAGGTAAGATATGCTTTCAAAAGAACAGGTCAAAAAAATATGCGCCGGCATAAAAAATGCGCGCATAGGCATAATCGGCGACTTCTGCGTTGATATCTACTGGCACGCGGATATGACGAAATCTGAGCTCTCACGCGAGACTCCGCACTATCCCCTGCCGATAGTCGGTGAGAGGGTCTATCTCGGCGCGGGCGGAAATGTTGCGTCGAACCTTGCGGCGCTCTCCCCAAAAGAGCTTATTCCGATATCCCTTATCGGCGGCGACTGGCGCGGCATGCTCATGGAAGATATATTCGAAAAGAGCGGCATGAACAGGGATTTTGTTATCAAATCGCCCGACCGCTTCACCAACGCCTACTGCAAGCCCATGCGAAAGGGCATATCGGAGCTTGAGTACGAGGACCCGCGTCTCGACTTCGGCAACTATGAGCCGATATCAAAGGAGACTGAGGACAGGGTCATTGAAAACCTACGAAAAGTCGCCGAGAATATCGACGTGCTGTGCGTTGCCGATCAGTTCATGTTCGGCATAATAACAAAGCGCGTGCGCGATGAGATAATCGCCCTTGCAAGGGCGGGGCTTACCGTCGTTGCGGACAGCCGCTGCAACATCGGCGAATATACCGACTGCATATTGAAGCCCAACGAGGTCGAATGCTGGCGCGCGGTCTATAATAACGAGGGCTACGCGGACGCGGGATATGACGAGTTTATCGAGGCGGCTAAGCTGCTTGCGAAAAAGAACCGCTCGACCGTTTTCTGCACACTCGGAAATCGCGGCTCGGCGGTGACGGACGGAAACGTTGCGGAGGCAGTCGAGGCAGTACTCTATAAAGGCGAGATTGATATCTGCGGCGCGGGCGACACCTCGCTCTCCGCATTTTCTGCGGCAATCGCCGCAAAGACCGAGCTCAAAGCGGCGGCTCAGTTTGCGGGGCTCGCGTCCGGCGTTACGGTCAGGAAAATCGGCGTCACGGGCACGGCATCGCCCGAGGAAATAGAAGCGCTCGCACAGTAAAAAATAAAACTAAGAGGCACAGGAATGAGTTTTTCAATTGAAACGATAAAAGAATACAGCGGCAGGGGCTTCAAATGCGCGCTGTTCGATTTTGACGGCACGATAAGCCTTATACGCGAGGGCTGGCAGAAAGTGATGATTCCGTATTTCTGCGAGGTCATCGAAGCTCTCGGCACAAATGAAAATAAAGACGGAATATGCGAAGAGGTCACGGAATTCGTCGACCGACTGACCGGCAAGCAGACAATATTCCAGTGCATCGCGCTCAACAAGGCAGTTGTTCGCCGCGGCGGAGAGCACGTTGACCCGGGCGAATACAAAAAAGAATATCTGCGCAGACTCGAAACGCGGATAGCCGACAGAAAAAATGGGCTCGAAAGCGGCTGTCTCTCCCCCGCCGATCTCGCGGTAAGAGGGTCTGTCGAGTTCATAAAGGCGCTGAGGAACGCCGGGATAAGATGCTTCCTCGCGAGCGGCACGGACGAAGAGGATGTCATATATGAGGCGTCCTTAATCGGAGTCAAAAATCTTTTCGACGGCGGCATTCACGGCGCGAAGGACGCGCTGCTCGACTGCTCGAAAGAGGCGGTTATAAAGAACATGATCGAAGAGCAGAAGCTCGACCCGGAAGAGCTTGTCACATTCGGCGACGGCTTTGTTGAGATAGAGCTCACGGCAAAACTCGGCGGATACGCAGTCGGCGTGGCGACAAACGAAAAGACCGGCGACGGAATAGACGAAAAGAAACGGGCAAGGCTCATGTCGGCGGGCGCCGATATGATAATCCCGCACTTCGAGGGCACCGACGCGATACTCAAAGCACTGCACATATAAACACAAAAAAGAACAGGCGTTCTGCGGCAAAACCGTAAAACGCCTGTTTTTTTATAATTCTATCCAATCTTTTGTTTCGTTGTCGTACTCATACAGCACCTTGTTCTGCTCATCGTATGCGAGCAGGACATCGTCGCTGTCTTCAAAAGTTATTTTATAGGTCTTGCACTTGACTCCGTTCACGGTCGCGGTCTTGCCTGTTGATGAAAAGCCATCACCCAGGTCGGCATATGCGCGAAATTTCGGAACCCCGAGCATTCTTATCGCGTCAAAATCGACCTGAAATTCCGTAGTCTTTGACGCGGTATTTGAAGAACCGGAAGCCCGGCGGGTCGTTTCCGCGCCGCGTGCGGAGGTCGTCTTTGTTGTCTCCGCCTGCGTTGTCGGTTCGGTGGTCGGCTCCGTCGTTTGCTCCTCGGTCGTAGTTTCGGGTGCAGTCGTCGTTTCCGGCTCGCGCGCCACTTTAGCGCACCCGGCAAGAGAGATTGCAGCAAGAAGAAGGAATAAGGCGGACACGATAATTTTTCTGTTTGATTTCATTATTTTTCAGCTCCGTGAGTATATTTCAGACATTTTCGCGCCGCTTTATCCGCGCACCGTCAAATTCATAAACCTCGTCGCAGAGGGTCGAGATATCGCCCTCGTTGTGCGAGACTATGAGCATGGTTTTCCCGCTCGCTTTAAAGCTCAGGAACAGCTTTCGCATCTCTTCGACTGCGTCCTTGTCGAGCGCGTTCATCGGCTCGTCGAGAATCAATAATTGCTGATTTTCCATTATCGCCTGCGCTATGCCGAGGCGCTGTTTCATGCCGAGCGAATATTTGCCGACACGCAGCTTTGACGACGGGTCAAGCCCGACCGTTTTCATGGCGGCCTCTATCTGCTCTTTGCCGATCTTGCCGCGTATCGAGGCGAGGTATTCAAGATTTTTCATGCCGCTGTAATTGGGCAGAAAGCCGGGCGCTTCGATTATAATTCCCGTGTTCTCCGGGAAATCCGCGTCTTTGCCTATCACCTTGCCGTTGACGGTGACCGTGCCGCTGTCGGGCTTCATGAATCCGCAAATAAGCTTTAAAAGTACAGTCTTGCCGCTGCCGTTGTCGCCGACGATGCCATATATCCCGCCCTCTTGCAGCCGCATATTGACATCTTCGAGAACCGTTTTTCCTTTGAAGCTTTTTGTCAGTTTATCTATAACTATAACATCAGTCAAAATAATGTCCTCCTTTCAAAACCCTTCTCTCCACTGCGCCGGAGCAGAAAAAGACAAGGATTATCACCGCCGCGTCTGCAAAGAGTACCGCCGCAGCCGTTTTGACATCGGTCAGCTGTTTTGCCATGCCGTATGCGCCGAGCATGGCGAAGCTGAAGCTTTTCAGCTTCCCGCATATTAGCCCCGTTGTGCCGACAGCCGCGATTACAATTGCCGCCGCAGACTTCTGCCCGAGAAGAAAACGCAGAAGGCACAGCACGCACATTGCCGCGCCGAGCGCGAGCGGATATGCCGCCATGCGCATAAGCTCAAAGGCGGAAAGCGTTCCGACTTTTTCCGCCGCCGCTGCGAAGACGGCTATGCCGATAAGGCAATAGAGCACACACCAGAGAAGAGCGGACGAAACGGTTTTTATCCACCATTTGAAAAAGCTCTTCGAGCGCGGCAGGACGAAATACGGCATCGCCTCGGAATCGAGGACCGAGCCCGCCATACCGAGAAAGAGTCCCGCAAAAAATGTTCCGAAATAGCGGAAGAAGCCGAAGAGATCAAACTGCCCGCTGTGTTCAACGCCGCCGACGACTTCGGAAAAAACAGAGAAAAAAGTTTCCCGCTCGCCGCCGAAAGACGAGAGCACGCAGACCGTCCATATGAGCAGAGACACAGCGAGATACGGCAGCATATTGAAAAGCCGATGCCGCAATCCCGCGAAAAAAGTTATCTTCATATTCGAGTCCCCACTGTTATTTTGAGATCGACATGCCGAACGGCGCGAAGAATACACGCGACAATAATCGCCGCGAGCAGGCAGAAATACGCGCACGAAAAGCCGACCGACGGCAGACCGGCATCTTCCGAGAAACCGTGATTTGAAAAGACGGAGATAAAAAACGGGAGGTGCTTAAACCTAATCAGATATGAAATGATATGCTGAGCCGAGAGCACGGCAAAGCCCAGCACGCGGCTGCCGCTTAAATTTATCAAAAACAGAAGCGAACCGCAGAAAAAGCCGTAGCCGAGATTCAGCGCCAGGGCATAGAATGCCGCGAGATACGGCGTAACAGCCGGCATGAAAAGCTTCGGGTCGACTGTGATATGATAAGACGAAGCCGCCGCATCGCGCATGACAAGCTCATAAAACGGCGCGCTCCACACATTGCCCGCAAAGGCGTTGGGCGAAAAGAATATCACGGTCACCGCGAGCGAAAATATATAATACACGACGCAGGAGATCAGGATATACATGAGCTTTCCGACTACCCACTGCACCCGCGAACAGCGCACGAGCGAATACATCGCGCTCTGCTCGGTAAAAGGCGCATCGGCAAACAGGAGCATAAGCCCGAGGAACATCAATGTCGCGATATGGAGCGTTGAGCTGTTATATATAAACGGCTCAAATATGTTAAGCGGATCTCCGCTCGCCCGGGCGAACTGCATAAGATTCACGGAATCGAGCAGCGAAGCGGCGGCGCAGACGAGAAAAGCCGTAATAGTCCGCGCGCTGCCGAGCCATGTGCCGAACTGCCAGCGCATCACAGAGAGACACTGTTTCATTGCAGCAGCCTCCTTCGCGCAAAGAAGATGAACGCCGCGCAGCCGAGCACCAAGAGCACCGCCTGATACAAAAACAGAAAGCCGAACGACGGCAAAATATCGGGCAGGATGGTGTTGGTCGGGCTGAATTTTTCTTTTTGCAGCGCACTCGCGATGAGATGCATCAGGAAGAACAGCACGAACGGACCGCAGAGAGCCACATATCTGTTGGGCACAGCGGCGGACAGAGCCGTACCGATAACTCCCCACACGACGCCAAAGAGGAACGCGAGCAGGATTATCACTCCGACCAGGCCGAGACCGCCCGCGACATTTTCAAACGGCTGCAATATACTTCCGTCAAGCGGAGTTTTCGAATGTCCGTTCGGGACATACGGGTCGCAGAAAATGAGCATTATGAGCGCAAACACCGCAAGCGGCAAAGCGTTTGCCGCGCCGCCGCAGACAGCGTTTGAAAAAAGTCTTGAGAAAATATATTTTCTGCGGCTCTTCGAGCGCACGAGCATAAAGCGCAGGTATCCGCTGTTATACTCATCGCAGAAACGGAACACGCCGGGCATAACGGTTATAATCGGCGTAAAGATAAGATATCCGCCGAGCGCGAGGGACGAGAAGAAGAAATTGATATAATCTGCCTTGTTATCCCACCGCGCAAAATACAGAAAATACTGATACTGCGGCTCGACAAGCAGAACAAGTCCGAGCAGCAGGGATATCAACATCCCGGTTGAAAAGAGCTGGCTTTTTACATCCTTTCTGAGCATAGGATCACCCCGCTCAGGGCTTTATGATCGTTGCGGGATCAATACTTGCGCCGTCCTTCGTGGCTGAAATGTTCAGGTGGGGGCCGGTTCCGTATCTGCCGACAAAGCCGATACTGTCGCCGCGGGCGACAACATCGCCCTCCTTAACGGAGAAATTTGCCGCGCTGTATTCAATGACATAGCCGTTGGCGCAGGTCAGCACGGCACACGGCGTTTTGCTTTCATCATCTTTGTTATATATCTTCGTAATTTTTCCGGTGGCGCAGGCAACAACCTTTGCACCGAAATCAGCTTTGATGCTTATGCGCTTATACTGAGTGCTGTACGGAGAGGAAAGCTGTGTATAGCCGGGCACGGGCCAAATGAATCCGGCGGCGCTGACATTTGCATTTGACGCATCTGTTTTCTTTGTTGTCTTTTCTGTCTGCGCGGCGGTGCCTGCTTCTTTGGCAGTGTTTGCTTCCTCTGCGGCGGTTTCCGGTGCGCCGCTTTCGGGAGCAATATCCTTCGCCGTGGTGTTCTCCCCGGTCTCTGCCTGCGCCCCTATTCCGGTCGGGTCGGCAGTTGTGCTCGGGTCTGTTTCGGGTTTGCCGCTGCAGGAACAGAGTCCCAGCATGAGTGCGATTGCGGCAACGAGCGATACGAATCCTTTTGTGCGTTTCAACATTTTGTTTTCCTCCTTTTGGTTATTCGTATCTATTCGTAACGGCGTAAAATTCACCGGTTACGGCATTGATTATAATATCATTTTCATATTCGCCGTATTGCTCCAGCGTCGCGGTAGTAGCGATACAAAAACGCCAGCACGGGAACACGGTCGAATTATATGTTTCGGGATCTTCGACCGACATATATTCAAAGCTTATCTCTTTTACTATAGAGTCTTTGACAAGTCCCACGGCGGCAAGCTTCTTCTGCAAGACCGCGAGAACGCCGTCGAGCGTCATGACTCTGCTGTTTACGATTTTCGACTCGCCAAGCTCAAGTCTTGTGAGCCTCGCGTCGACAACGCCCCTGTCGTCTATTGCGACGGTGCATCCTGTGCTGTCCGGCTCGCCGCTCGAAAGCGGTATTCCGTCGGCAACCTGGACATATTTATATTCATATCTGCCGCGTTTGGCACGGTTGCCTCGCTCGGTCAGAGGTTCAACGACCTGCGAAGAGACGAGCTCAAAATCGGTCATTCCGAGGCGGCCGAGAAGCTTATCCGACAGGCGGCGCGCATCGTCGGGAGAGATATTGCAGCCCTTTGCCCATCCGGGCTTCAAAGCGGCAGGATGGTTTGACGCGCTCAGAACTTCGGATACGCCGAAATAAAATCCGCCCGGGAGCAGCCCGGCAGACGGATCGTCCTCCGCCGTTTTCTCCGAGCCGGGATTGAACATCGGGTCGTCACCGGAGAAGAACAGGTCTTCGAGCTCAAACAGGTCGAAGAAACGGTACTGCGCGGAATATGTCCGTATATCTCCGGTTATCTTCGGCACTTTTATATCGGCGTCGATATGCACGGTTATGCCGCCGGATGAAATGTCGCGCTTGAGATGCTCGGATTCAGAGAGAGTCGGCACGCCCTCTCCGCTCCTGCCGTTATCGGCGGGAGCGCTCACGAGGGACTCGACGAGCAAATCATTCGAGCTTTTTGCGCGCAGGACATTTCCGTCCATGACAGACTCGGGCGTTTTTTGGCATGCCGCAAGCAGCAATATAGAAAAAGCAAGAAAAATCAAAGCAGATTTTTTCACAAAAAATATCCCCTTTCCCGCCGCCGAAAGCGGCTTTTAACAGGATAAAATTCGGGCGAAAAATCCCGGCGAAAATAGCTTTTGGGAAGTCTTGACATTTTATATTATACACTGAGAAAATACATTTGTCAAATTTAGCATAATAGTGCATAGACCGAAAAGCTGCTGTCGCTGTCGATTTTGAAATCCACGCTGAACGCGCTCTTTCGAACGACCGAAAGCTCATGCATATCCGGGCGGGCGTGGCGTATCTCGAGATTGCGCAGAGTTATATTCCGGCAATCTTCAACGGCTATGTTAGTCACCTTGCCGTCGATAACAAGAATCGAATCTCCGCCGTCAAAAACAAGATCCGACACGCCGCGAGATACGGCGTAACGGCAGACATGAAAAGCTTCGGGTCGACTGTGATATAATAAGTGCCGCTGTCGAACACGGCGGTCTTCTCCCCGTCCTCAGCTTTCAAAACCGAGATAAACTCTGCGAGCTTCTCCGAAATATCCTCATTCGGGACTATGCCGAAATCAGCGGCGTTAAATATTTTCAGAGTTGTCCTCCAAAAATTCACTGCTAATGAGTCTATTCTATCAGATTGCACGGCTAAGAAGCAAGACGGAAAGACGAAAGAGCGTCCTCTTTTCGGAGAACGCTCTTTGATGCAATTTCACTGTGCTATGCCGGGATATCTTCCAAAAGACTCTCAAGCGCATCTTTTACAAACCCGACCGACTCCTTGTGATACTGCGCCTGCAGGTCTTTGCGGAAGCACGAAATATCCGCATCGCCGCAAATGGCGTGAAGCTGTTGAACGGCGGCGTTTCTCACATAACAGTCCTCGGAGGATATGTATGATTTTATTTTATTCGCCGCATCGGCTTCACCCAATGCATACAGCGAACAAGCCAATATAGCTCCCGCCCGATCTGATTTTTCGTCTTTACAAGCAGACAGAAGCAGAGCGCGCACCTCGCTCTTATAAGCCGCCGGATTCATTGACGCGGTATCGTACAGTGACGAATACACATATCCGCGGACAAGTTCCGAGCTGTCGGAAATATGTTTTTCAAGCTCATTTATCGCCTCGCGGCTGTCGGTTCCGCTCAGAGAATCGCAGGCATTGACCCTCACGAGCTCATCCCGGTCATTCATAAGACGCAGCAAAATATCAATATATTCGCCGCGCGCACCGCCCAGCACCTGCGCGACCCTGTTGCGAATTTCGGGATTTCGATCACGCGAGAGCCTTTCAAGTTCGGGGTATACGGAGCTGTCGATATTTGTACCCTCAAGGTCGTTTAGAAAATCTATCTTTTTGTCGGTTGCGGTTTGCATGGTTTAGAGTTCCTTATAATATTTCACACTGTCAGCGCACGGCCTGTAGTTTTGAGTGCAGACTTGTTGAGTTCATCGTTATCGAGCACAAGCTCGCCGTTGATAAACACTTTCTTTATGCCGAAAGACTTCGTCTGATCGGGCGTTGCGTTCTTCGTCTCGTCCTCATCGAACACGGTAAAATCGGCGAAATAGCCGGCCTTTACATATCCGCGGTCTTTGAGCATGAATCTGTCGGCGGTCGCGCCGGTCATGCGGCGGACGGTGTTGGGCAGAGTGTCGCCCGTACCTCTGAGAGAATCGCGCAGGAACTTCGGATAGCAGTCATAGATAGCCGGGTTCTGAACGCCGAAATCCTCGACCCAAGCATCGGTCATGTAGAGGCAGTTGGGGTTATGCTCGAACTCGCGGATTATCTCGGGAGTGCTGTACGGTCCCATATTGACCCTGCCCTTGAAGTCGCTCTCATCGCAGAGCTGGAGATACATATCGAGATCCGATTTTCCGTTCTCCTTTGCTATCTCGTGGACGGTCTTGCCTTCATATTTCTCATATCCCGGACCGATATACGCTATCTGAATATCTTTAAAGCCGAAGCCGAGAAGTATGCTCGTCGCCTTGATGAGCACGCTGAGTTTGAGCTTGTTGAGCGGCTTTTTACGCTCCTCTTTGCTCATTCCCTGATACCACACGGGGAGCACGACCGTTATGACGGACACGCCCAGAGTTTCATTATATATATCGAACATCGCATCGACGCCGTTTTCGCGCAGACTATTCTGAATGGCGACGAACTCATCCTTGTCGCCGAACGACTGGCGGCCGACAAATATCGCGTGCGAATGCTGGAGCTTGAGGTTCGTACCCTTTGATATTTCAACGAGCTCATCCTCGGCTCTGAGCAGATGCGAACGTCCGAAAAGCGAATCGTAGGACATTGAGACTTTGCTCTCCGCCCTCGGATGGACGGTGAGCGGCTTATTATACTTACAGCAGAGCTTAACGACTTTTTTGAGCTCCTCTGTGTCGGCGTAGAGCCCCGGCTCATACATCAAACCGAGCGAGACACCCGCCGCGCCGTCGCGCAGGTTATCTTCGAGGATACCGAGCATTTTCTCCTCCTCCTGCGCCGAGAGCTTTCTGTTTTCATATCCGGAAACAGACGCACGCGCCGAGCAATGACCCACGAGCGTCGCGATATTGCAGGGCATATTTCTGTCTATAGCGGCGTTGAATTCTTTTATCGAGCCGTATTTCCCGGTGGTGCCGTTGAAGAAGAAAAGGCCGCCGCCTATCTTGTCTTTATAGGGCGTATCATCGTCAAAGCCGATGGCGGAAAGGCCGCAGTTTCCGGTCACGAATGTGGTTATGCCCTGGCGGATAAACGGCTCAAAATATTTGAGCGGTTCCGTCTTTATGGCGAACCAGTCATTGTGGGAATGGGGATCGATAAAGCCGGAGGCGAGCGACCTGCCCTCGAGGTCGATAACGCTGTCGGCACGGCTCTCGTCAACATCGCCCACTTCAATTATTCTGTCTCCCTCGAACAGAACGCTGCCGTTCACGGCGTCGCTGCCCGTTCCATCGTAGATCCTGCAGTTTTTAAGTAATGTTGCCATAAACTCCACCTCTTCCTTTATATTTGAATAAAAATAGCTTCGGAAATTCAGCCCTCTGCTGGCTTATAGTGGCTCACATTCGCGTTGATGAGCTTATCGTAATCGACAACATGGAACAGCGAGCCGTCCTCCATGGGATAAACGCAGACATCCTCCGCCTCGTTGTCATAGTTCGGGCAATATCTTGTGAACTCCACGCGAACCGAGCCGGTGTTCGGATCGACCGCGATTATCTGCTCCTGAGTGCTATTCGCCGCGTCATAGGAGAGATAAAGCATGCCATTATAGACCGAGCCGCCCTGTATTCTGTCGAGCTTCTCTTCGAGCGGTATCGCGCGCAGGAAAGTCATTGTTTCGGGGTCATATTGAAGTATCTCGCCGACATTGTGGAACTGCGAGGTGTAGAGATATCCGTTTTCCCTGTCTATCGCGCACCACGGGATGCCGTCGGTCAGATACTCGCTCGACATATCATAATATATCCCGGTATATTTGAGCGTTTTGCAGTCATAGAGCAGGATGAAATTATACAGATGCTTTCCGTCAACCTTGCCCTCGACAGGCGCGTATATATAGCCGTTGGCGCAGTCGATGCCGCCGATATGATTACTGCCGTACTTCTCGGTGAACTCTTTTGGCACGGCATTCGTCCTGACCTTCAGGCAGTTCATTTCATTGTCGAACTTCGAGAGCCCCGTGAAATTCACCGCAGTTATCGCGCCGGAGCAGTAGAACTTCTCGCCGTCATAGCCGTGGCATAGAGTGACAGCACGGAATTGAGCTTATCGGTTCGCACGACTGTATAATCGCCGTCGGTTTTTATCGAGCCGAAGCCGAGAAGATAGTAGAATATCATAACGGCGGACATTAGAAAAGACAAGATTTTTGACATAGCGCGCCTCCCGATTCCCACAATATATACATTATATCGCAAATATTAAATAAATTTTTATCTAATATTTACAATAGCATATTCATGGGTAAAAGTCAATATGCGTTGGAGGTGGCGAAACTATCGTGTAGTTAACATAACAAAGTAAAACTCCCGCGCTAACGCACAGGAGTTTTGTGAATGGGTTATAAAAAAGATATTCTTTCAAATTTGCTGTATGTTTTTGAGCCCTCGCATTATTTTTATTATTAGAAATATATCAAGAGGACGTTTCATCTTGTCAGCTCAGTGTGTTACCGTTATTGATAGCCGTGCAATTTTAAATTTACTCACTTTTTACTGCACTTTAGCATCAGAAATCGAATCAGCCACTCCTTTATATTATTTCAATGCTATTCCAAGTTGTGTTGCTAAAGTTTCAAGGTAATCGATATGGCAGCGATTCGCACAATAAGTAACAACATACCCGTCTTTGTCTGCTATGATTGTTTCTGTTTTTCCTGTTTTTGTATTACGGTAGACCATTCTCTCACCCTTATGCAAATAAGTCTCTATTCCATTTTCAACATCCACGTTATATTCGTTAAGTGCATTTTGATAGTATTTGTTAAACAGCTCACTTGCCTTTTCAATATCACCGCTTCTACCATAAATCATTGCTTCTTCAAGAGTAATTAAGCGATTCCCGAGTTGATCAAAGGACGGATAGTTTGCTCGATACAGCAAGATAGATTTGCGGCTATTTAGAACATCAAAAACAGGGATTACATATTTTTTAATTCGCTCAATAATGTCTGCTGCTATCATTTTAGGACTTTTTCGCAAGTCATAAAATGTATCTTCGCCATCTATTAAAAAGCCAAGGCGAGTTCGTATATTACATTCGTATTCGTGATAATATTTTTTCATCGGTTCTGAAATTTTAAATTTCTTTTCTGCACATTCCGGGACACGAATACCTATATTGATCCACAGTTTTTCACGAACGCCTTTCTGCGGGCACCCATTCTGAAAATGAATTACTTGCGAAATATCTTCCTCAACAAATCGATGCATTGTTCTGCCGAATTTATGAAAGCCTAAAGGTTTTAGGTATTCGTATACGACCTCTTGAATTGTATCTACGCACTCCGTTGAGGACATCTTTTTTCTCCTTAAGGGATGTAACATTAAATCACCGCATTTCAGCATATTATAACACTAAATCAAAGGTTGAAAAGCTTTGGAGAGCATTCCGCCGCCGTCGGTCTGAGATTATTATAACACATTTGCGTATTACTTCCAATTTCTACGGAAAATATTGCAAAATTGTTTTATAGAATTCAGCATAATTCAACTTATAAATTTGCTATCAATTTCCAAAAAGAAAATACGGCTTCAAAAGCCGCATGAATACTGAATTCTATAAATAAAAGTACCATTGAACTTAATGGTTCAGATTTCAATGGTGTCTTCACGGAAGGACTTGAAGTTGCTTTACAATCCCTCTTATGGTTTCCAAAATTTATTTCGCCTTGGAGCGGCGATAAATTTTGATCGTTGCGCCAACGCAAACCACCCTCATCCGCCACCGGCGGCACGGCGGTTCGCCCCGGCACGCTCCGCGCTTCTGGTTCAAAACACTTAATCTAAACAAGAGTGAAATCGCTCGCTGTCGCTCACGGTGAAATAATTTGCTCTGCAAATTGTGAAATTTGATGCTTCGCATCAAGTGAAATGAAATAAATCCCTCACCGCCGCAGCGATTTCACACGCCGCAGGCGTATTTCACGCCCGTAGGGCATTTCACAAATCCCGAAAGGGATTTATTTCGTTGAAAAAAGCACGCAGTCCTGTGTAAAAGACTTTGAGCTTCTACAATATCTAAAAACCGATTTACTTGCGCTTTTATAAACATAATCCTGTGAAATATCCCGCTGACGCGGGATGTGAAATGTTTGCCTTACGGCAAACGTGAAATATTGCTCCTTCGTCGCAATGTGAAATAAAATTCGTTCTTCACACGCCGCAGGCGTATTTCACATTTGCGGAGCAAATATTTCACATCGGAGATATTTCACTCGTTCCGAAGGAACGAATTTCACTGAAAAAGACCAAGTCATATGACTTGGTCTTTTTCTTGGCAGGGGCAGAAGGACTTGGTCTCGCCTGCCGGCTCGGTCGGTGCTTCTGCACTTCGTGCAGAGGTCTCCACCGGAGACCCGCACCCCTCGACACGCTCCGCGTGCCGAGTGTTCAAATTATTCAATCCGAGCCAAAACAAAAAGACACCCGCAGGTGTCTTTTTGTTTTGGCAGGGGCAGAAGGACTTGAACCCTCGGCACGCGGTTTTGGAGACCGCTGCTCTACCAACTGAGCTATACCCCTATATTTGTGAAGCGCCGAAGATCGGCGCTTCTTGGTGGGCCACCAGGGACTCGAACCCCGGACCATTCGGTTATGAGCCGAGTGCTCTAACCAACTGAGCTAGTGGCCCTTATGTGTCGCACTCCCGTGCGACAACAGCTATGATATCAAAAAACGAGCCGGTTGTCAACAATTTTTTTAAATTTTTCGTTATTTGCCGAGTATCTTTTCGCCGTCGAAGAAGAACACGCCGTAACCGTAGCCGGTGGGCTTGCCCTGCTGAAGTCTCTGCTTGAACGCGCGCCTTATAGAAGTATCCTCGGGCAGGTCATCAACGGGTCCGTTGCTGTATTTTCCGAACACGCGCCAGCCGTCGCTGAACTTCTCTCTGTCGGCGCTTCTGATTATATCAAAATCGTCCATGAAGCGAAGTATGTTGCTGTTTTCGGGCAGGAACTCCCTGTGCCCCTCATAGAGCAGCCACGAGCCGCACACGAACGCCATGGGCTCGCCGTCCTTGCCGCCGAAGAACTTATATGCCTGCTTATATGAATCAAGTCTCTTCTCATCGGTCAACGGTCCTGCCGAGGGGATATGGAAGTTTATGACCGTGTCACCACGTTTGAGGGTGTTGCCGCACTTCTCATAGTAATCGGCGTCAAAGTCCGCTTCCTCGAACTGGAATCTGCCGAGTCCGAAGCGGGTCATCTCAAAAAAGCCCCTGTACCAATGCGGGACGAAAGTGCCCCAGACCTCTTCGCAGTCCATGCACTCGCGAAGCTTCCAGCGCATATCCTCAATGCTCTTCCAGAATATCGCCTCGTCGATACCCTTTTCGGCATAGCGCTCGCGCAGCGCGGGGCACGCGCCGAGGAGCAGGCACATATTCATTGTATACTCATTTTCGCCGAGCTGTTCGCTGAGCGCCTTGAGTCTTTCGAGCACGCTGTCGAGGTTCTCGGGATGGGCGATGAACTCATCGACAAGGGCGTTGAAATCCGCGTTTTCGGACACTCTTTCGGTGCAATCGCCGATAGTGTCTACAGCCTCCTGCGGGAAGCCGATACGCTCCATTATTTTTCTGCTTTCGTTTGCGCTGACTGTCATTTCCTTCACTCCGTCAAATCATATTTTTCACACTGCAAGGATATCACAATCGCGCCCGACGGTCAAGGGCTTATGTAAAAGACCGCCCCGAGGGACGGCCTTTTTGCTTCACGAATACATATTGTTCGCGGACATATAGTCATATATTTTCTTGCCGTGCTCCTGCTCCTCGCGCTGGATGGAGTTGAGAACCGTTCTGAGCTGTTCGTTCTTGAACTCGAAGATGCACGTGTCATAGAGCGCGGAGGCGTGCTTTTCGGTGGCGAGCAGGTCGGAACAGATATAGCAGTCGTTCTTCTTTTCCTGCGTTTCGCTGACCGAATAGGTCTGCTTGAAATCATTTTTCGGAGCCGCCTCCCCTGCCGCGGGCTGAGGAATCTCGCCGCTGTCGATTTTTGTGATAATATCAAGGTGCCTCTGCTCAACGCCGCCGAGATAGTTCAGAAGCTGGCTGAGCTGTTCATCATTTGCCGCCGCGGCGTGCTGAGAATATTTCTCGACGCAGAGCTTCTCCTGACCCTTGAGATCCTTGAGCAATTCTTTTTCTTTCTGTGTAAGCTGCATATATGCTTCTCCTTTCAATTTTGGCTTCGGAGATTAGTTTTCGGCGGCAGGGCAAATTTTATACACTCTCCGCCGATATTTTTCCGCGGCGTATCGGGCATAATAACAAAAAACGAAAGGGCTGACAAAATGAGTAATGACAAAAAAATAGTTATAACCACGCGCGACAGAGTTCTCAGGGCGTGGCAGAACTCGACGGAGCTTGTGCGCGACTTTGAAAACTACGCGAAAGAAACTTCGGACGACAAAACAGCCGCAGAAATGTTTCAAAAATATGCAGTTGACGAGGGTCGGCACGCCACCGAGCTGCTGAAGCTTCTGCATGATTATCAGGACAACGGCACGGTTTAAATCAACACTTTCCTCCCGGATGGTTCCCGTGTTCACAATTTATTTAAACGAGCTTTAAAATGCGCTTAAAAATTAATGATAGGATTAAGAAAAAGATAAAGTTTTATCAATACAGCTTTATTAAAAATATCCGGGAGGGTAAAAATTATGTACAACAGATTCGTTCTCAATGAAACTTCATATCACGGCGCGGGCGCAGTCAAGGCGGTTGCCGAAGAGATAACCGCAAGAGGCTTCAAGAAAGCTTTCGTCGCATCCGACCCAGACCTCATCAAGTTCGGCGTATCGGAGAAAGTCACAGATGTTCTGGACGACGCTGGCATCGCATACGAGATGTTCAGCGAGATCAAGCCCAACCCGACCATTCAGAATGTTCAGTCCGGCGTTGAGGCATTCAAGGCAAGCGGCGCAGACTGCATCGTAGCTATCGGCGGCGGCTCCTCGATGGACACTGCGAAGGCTATCGGCATAATCATCAAGAACCCCGAGTTCGCCGATGTCAGAAGCCTTGAGGGCGTTGCGCCGACAAAGAACAAGTGCGTTCCGATAATCGCAGTTCCCACCACCGCAGGCACGGCTGCCGAGGTCACGATAAACTATGTTATCACCGACGCCGAGAAGAACCGCAAGATGGTCTGCGTCGACGTTCACGACATCCCGGTGGTCGCCGTTGTCGATCCCGACATGATGTCCTCCATGCCCAAGGGTCTGACCGCCGCTACGGGCATGGACGCTCTGACCCACGCTATCGAGGGCTACATCACCAAGGGCGCATGGGAGATGAGCGATATGTTCCATCTCAAGGCAATCGAAATCATCTCGAAGTCGCTTCGCGGCGCAGTTGACAACACCCCCGAGGGACGCGAGGGCATGGCTCTCGGTCAGTATGTCGCAGGCATGGGCTTCTCGAACGTCGGTCTTGGCATAGTACACTCGATGGCTCACCCGCTCGGCGCGCTCTATGACACCCCTCACGGCGTGGCAAACGCTATCATCCTGCCGACCGTCATGGAATACAACGCACCCGCGACCGGCGAGAAATACCGCGACATCGCGAAGGCTATGGGCGTTGAGGGCACGGAGAACATGAGCGTTGACGAATACCGCAAGGCGGCTGTTGACGCAGTCAGGCAGCTTGCAAAGGACGTCGGAATCCCCGCCGACCTCAAGGCGATTGTCAAGCCCGAGGATGTCGAGTTCCTTGCGCAGTCCGCATATGACGACGCCTGCCGCCCCGGCAACCCGCGCGACACGAGCGTTGCTGAGCTTGCAGAGCTCTACAGATCGCTGATGTAAAAAGAAATAAATAAATCCGCCGCCTTGTCCGAAATAAAAACCGGGCGAAGCGGCGGATTATTTACACTGTAAAAGGCGTTTAATAAATAAAAATAAAGGTCATAATCCGCGTTATTATCCGTGAATTATGACCTTTTTATTTTTGCTCTTCGGTCTGCACTAAATGCGGCAGTTCCTACTTGTTAGCCTTTGTAGTTCATACCCAGCTCAATAGCTTCGACATTCTTGGGAACGAGGTGCTGCTTTCTTGCGGGGACGACCTTGGCTATTGCCTTCGACATGGTGTCGAGATTGCAGAAGCCGGTCTGCTCCATGAGCTTGCCGATAAGAATGATGTTTGCAAGGCCCTTGAGTCCGTGCTCCTCCGCGAGCTTAGTGGCGGGAACGAGGCAGACAGTGATATCGTCTCTCTTGACCTCGCGCTCAACAAGTGTGCTATCAAGAATAACTATTCCGCCGGGGACGACGCTGTCGATGAACTTGTCATAAGACGGGCCGTTCATCGCAACGAACACATTCGGAGTGACAACGAGGGGCGAGCAGATGGGGTCGGACGAGATGCAGACGCTGCAGTTTGCCGTGCCGCCTCTCATCTCGGGGCCGTAGGACGGAAGCCATGAAACTTCCTTGCCGTCGGTGAGTCCCGCATAGGCGATGACCTTGCCCATGAAAAGTATACCCTGACCGCCGAATCCGGCGAGAAGTGCGTTCATATCCTTCATTTTGCTTCCTCCTCTGCTGTCTTATCCTTATAAACGCCGAGCGGATAATAGGGAAGCATATTCTCTCTGAGCCAGCCGAGCGCATCGACGGGCGAGAGTCCCCAGTTGGTGGGGCAAGCCGAGATAACTTCAACTATCGAGAAGCCCTTGCCGGCGATCTGAGTCTCGAAAGCCTTTTTGATAGCCTTCTTCGCTCTGTTTATGTTCTTGACGCAGTCGACCGAAACGCGCTCCGCATAGGCGGTGCCGTCGAGGGTGGAGAGCATCTCGCAGACTCTGACGGGATAGCCCGCGGTCTTTATATCTCTGCCGTAAGGCGTGGTCTGAGTGACCTGTCCGGGCAGCGAGGTAGGAGCCATCTGGCCGCCCGTCATGCCGTAGATAGCGTTGTTGACGAAGATAACCGTGATGTTCTCGCCGCGGGTCGCGGAATGAACGGTTTCGGCAGTACCGATAGCGGCGAGGTCGCCGTCGCCCTGATAGGTGAACACAACGTCCTCGGGCTTTGCGCGCTTAACGCCCGTTGCTACAGCCGGGGCGCGTCCGTGGGGCGCCTCGATCATATCGCAGCCGAAATAATTATATGCCATAACGGCGCAGCCGACGGGCGCGATGCCGACGGTCTTGCCCTCTACACCGAGCTCGTCAATGCACTCCGCAACAAGGCGGTGGATTATACCGTGAGTGCAGCCGGGGCAATAATGGGTAGGCACATCAAGAAGCGCCTTGGGTCTCTGGAATACGATTGCCATTATTTTTCGCCTCCTGCAAGTTTTTTGATATTTTCAAGGACTTCGGCGGGGGTCGGAATTATTCCGCCGGTGCGTCCGAAGAATTCAACAGGTCTGCTGCAGTCGATAGCGAGCTTGACATCGTCGATCATCTGACCCATGCTCATCTCGACGCAGAGGAAAGCCTTTGCATGCTCTGCGGCGTCGCGCATAGCCTGCTTCGGGAACGGCCAGAGGGTTATCGGGCGGATAAGTCCAGCCTTTATGCCCTGCTCTCTCGCTTCGCGGACAGCTGCCTTTGCGACACGCGCCGACGCGCCGTAAGCGACGACGACATAATCGGCATCGTCGACCATGTAGCTCTCGCTCATGGGCTCCTTCTCTTCGATAACCGCATATCTTGCGAAGCGTTCTCTGACGAGGCGCTCGAGATCCGCCGCCTGGAGATAAAGAGAATTGACTATATTATGCTTGCGTCCGCCGTTGTGGCCGCATGCCGCCCAGGGCTTCTCGACGCTCGAACCGCCGCTGCCCTCGCCTATCTCGACGGGCTCCATCATCTGACCGAGCATACCGTCGGCAAGAATCATCGCGGGCATACGATACTCATCAGCCTTGTCGAAAGCTCTGCCGACGAGGTCGACCATCTCCTGGACGGAGCTGGGAGCGAAAACAAGAATATGCAGATCGCCGTGGCCGGGCGCTCTTGTCGCCTGCCAGTAATCCGACTGAGAGGGCTGGATTCCGCCGAGTCCGGGGCCGCCGCGCTGGACGTTGATAATGACCGCCGGAAGATCCGAACCTGCCATATAAGATATACCCTCGGTCTTGAGGCTGATTCCGGGCGAGGACGAGGAAGTCATCGCGCGGACACCTGCGGATGCCGCACCGAGAACCATATTGACGGCGGCGATTTCGCTCTCCGCCTGAAGATATGTACCGCCTATTTTAGGCATGACCTTTGACATATATGCCGCAAGCTCTGTCTGCGGGGTGATGGGATAACCGAAGAAGTGGCGGCAGCCGGCACGGATAGCGGCTTCTGCCAGAGCTTCGTTGCCTTTCATAAGAACTCTTTCTGACACTTTCAACACCTCTTCTTTCTTTATCTCTCAACAGTTATTGCACAATCGGGACACATAATAGCGCACGCCGCACATCCGATGCACTCGTCGGGGTTTGTGACGCACGCAGGATGATAACCCTTTAGGTTCAGCTTATCCTTAGCAAGGCTGATAATATGCTTCGGACATGCCGTCGTGCAAAGCTCACAGCCCTTGCAGGTGTTTTCATTGATCGTGACTTTTGCCATATCTGTTCCTCCTAATCAAGAATACCGAACTTATATATCCGCCGCTTCGCCTCGGAAGCGGTATCGGTCAAAAATTTTTTACCATGGGAGCTTTACGAGCACATCGACGGGATAGAGATTGTCAATCTTTCCCTCGAGCTCGCCCGCGACACTCTTCGGCGCAGTTGTATATATCAGCGGCAGACACGCAAGTTCAGCCGTTTTCTCGGCATAAGGGACGGACGAAAGAATGTCCTGCGCAGTCGTCTGCGCCCCCAAGTGCGAGTTGTTGACTAACCCAGTCGCTTTCAGACGGCATGCCGCCTCTATCTCCCCGAGCAGCCCGACCGCCTCGTTGGGGCTTGAAATAAACTTACGGAATTTGTTGACGACGCAGAGCATATCATAGCCCGACTCGTTGAGCTGGCGCGAAAAGCGTCCGAGCGCGGTAGCGCCCGCATCGTCGCCGCCGACATCGACTATCACTCTGCCCATGCTCTCCTCAAAAATCGAGAACATCCTCGCCGTCAGCGCGGGTGCGTCGAGGGTAGTGCCCTCAAGATTCTGGGCAATAACATTGACTCCCGTCGCTTCAAGCTCGTCCTTGTAGTCCGCGGTGCGGAAATAGGGATTGACTATATCGAGATCGACGAGCGTTATCTTCTCGCCGCGCTTCGCCGCGTTGACTGCGAGGTTGAGCGCGAAATTCGTTTTCCCGCTGCCGTAATGACCGCAGACGAGCGTTATGCGTTTCATCGATCTGCCTCCCTTCGGTTATAAAAATAATTATACCACTCTTTGCCCCGCGGTACAATATATTTTCCGTCTGCGCGGATAGAAAAGATATTGCAGCGAGCGGCGCGTTTTGTGCAAAATTTATGCAAAAGCATACGCGCGGGGATAAAAATATCCGGCTCCTGCCAAACGGCAGAAACCGGATAGTGAAATCAAAACTGATTATTCAGCCTCGGTCTCCTCAGCCTCGTCCTCTGCGGCGGGCTCGAGCAGAGCTCTGATCGAAAGGCTGACGCGCTTCTTGTCGAAGTCGATGCCGATGATCTTCGCCTGAACCTTGTCGCCGACCTTGAGAACGTCGGAGGGCTTCTCGATGCGGCGATCCGCTATCTGAGAAATGTGGATAAGACCGTCAATGCCGGGGATAACTCTTGCGAATGCGCCGAAATCGGTAAGGCTGACTATCTCAGCGTCGATAACGGTTCCCTCGGGATAGTTCTTGCGAAGGATCTCCCACGGATTGTCCTCGTCTTTTCTGTAGCCCAGAGAAATCTTTTTCTTCTCGGGATCGAGAGCCTTTATGTAGACATCGATAACGTCGCCGACCTTCAGGACATCCGACGGATGCTTGATGCGCTTCCAGGAAAGCTCGGAGATGTGAACCATTCCGTCCACGCCGCCGATGTCGACGAATGCACCGTAGTTGGTAAGAGACTTGACGGTGCCGGTATACTTCTGACCGACCTCAGCCTGTGCCCAGAAAGCTTCCTCAGCGGCCTTTCTCTCCTCCTTGAGGACGGCACGGATGGAGCCGACAGCTCTTCTCTTGTAGTTGTTGACCTCAATGATGCGGAACTTGACGTTCTTTCTCAGAAGGCTGTCAAGAGACTCGCTGCGCGATGCGGTTGCAAGAGAACCGGGGATGAAAACGCGAACGCCGTCGGTAACAGCGATAACGCCGCCCTTGACAACATCGGTGACAACGCCTTCGAAGACCTTATCGGTCTCAGCCGCGTCAGCGATATCGCGCCATGCCTGCATAGCGTCATAACGGCGCTTGGAAAGCATAACGGTGCCCTCTGCATCGTTGGTCTTCATGATGATAAGACCGATCTCGTCGCCTATCTTGAGCTCCTTCTTCGGGTCAGCAGCAGGATCTGCGCTGTACTCGTCCATGGGGACATAGCCGGCATGCTTTCTGCCGATGTCGACCTGGATCTCTGTGGGCGAGAAGCCCATGACGATACCGGTGACCTTCTGGTCGTTGTTCATGCTGTTGAGAGACTCCTCAAGAGCCTTGGAGAAGTCCTGCTCGTCTGCTTCTTCGGAAGGCACCTCCTCCGCCGGCTGTGCGGAAGCTGCGCTCTCCTCAAGCTCACCGGCAGCCGCCTCAGCGACATCGGTCTTACGCTCGACTGCGCCTTCCTCAAGCTCTTTGGATTGTTCGTTAAGAATTTCGGACATGTTACAAAGTACCTCCTTTATTATGCACGCAGGGGTTGATGCCCCTGCAGTAACGCCGACAACATCGCAGGCGGAGAAATCGATATTTTTAACATCCGCTGCGCGCTCCACAAGATAAGTCTGGCAGTTTTTTTCGCACACTCCCTTGAGCTTTGCCGTGTTGGAGCTCTGCGAGCCGCCGATGATAATCATCATATCGACCCGCTGCGACAGCTCGGAAGCCTCTTTCTGCCTATCCTGCGTAGCATTACATATTGTATCAAAAACATTTGCATTTGTACATAGTATTTTTATTATTTTTAGGGATTCCTGCCATTCTTTTACGCTGAAAGTGGTCTGTGAGACGACCGTTATTTTCTTCTCGGAATATTCCTGATGATTTTCGAAAATTTTACGGAGTTCTTCGGCGTTGCGGAAAGTGAAGCACTCGCCGCGGCAGTGACCCATAATGCCGATGACCTCGGGATGACCGCTGTCTCCGGCGATGAGCACGGGGATATCGGGCGATGAATTCTCGCCCACTATCCTGTGTATTTTCTTGACGAACGGGCAGGTAGCGTCGCAGATATCGGCACCCGTAGCCTCAAGGCTGCGATAGACGCTCGCGCCGACTCCGTGGGTGCGGACGACGACGGTAGTATCGGCAGACGCTTCTATGGGCGAGTTTATCACCCGAACGCCCTTTTTCTCAAGATCTTCTATAACGACCGGGTTATGTATCAGGGGACCGAAAGTAGCGACTTTTTTTCCGCTGTCAACGAGCTTATATGTCATCTCGACCGCGCGGTTGACCCCGAAGCAGAAGCCCGCCGTTTTTGCAACCTCAATCTTTTTCATGACCCTTTTCAAGCAGCTCCCCTATCTTGCCCATGACAAGTCTGGAAGCGTCCTTTATCTCACTCATATTTGATTCGTCCGTAAGTCCGAGCTCCTCATAGGGAATGACCTCGCCGAAGCGGACGGTTATCTTCTTGCGGAACTTGCTCTTGCCCTCGAAATAGATGCACGCGGGCAGAACATCGGAATGGGTGGCCTTGGCTATAAGCGCGATGCCTGCTTTGGGCGGCAGCATCTTGCCGTTGGGATCCTTCGAGCGCGTGCCCTCGGGGAATATACCGAGCACCTTTCCCTCTTCGACAAGGCGGATGGCATAGTTGAGCGAACGCTGGTCGCCCGTTCCGCGGCTTATCGGGAACGCATTCAGGTGGCGGAGCATCCACGAAGCGAGCTTATTGAGATTAAACAGCTCGAGCTTCGCCATGTAGTGGATCTTGCGGACTCTCGCCGCGGCAATGAGACCGGGATCGTATGAGTTGCGATGGTTCGATGCAATTATAAGACTGCCCGTTTTCGGCACGTTTTCGCGTCCGATATACTGCGTCTTGAAGATGATCTTTGCGAGCGGATGAAACATCCAAACGAAAACGTCATAAAATTTTCTGTCTCTGGTATCGTTGTAGTTAAACGCTTTACCTTTAATCTTCGGTTCCATCAAAGATTCTCCTTAATAACATTTTTTATTTTCTCTATCGACTCGTCGAGCGAAAGCTCCGTCGTATCGACCGTTATGGCGTCGGGCGCGGCTCTGAGCGGAGCGATAGCCCGATTGGAATCATTATAATCCCTTTGCTTCATTTCTGCAAGCACATTTTCGTATTCGACCTTTTCGCCCTTTTCTATAAGCTCTTTATAGCGGCGGCGCGCACGCTCCTCTGCGGAGGCGGTGAGGAATATCTTGACCTGCGCGTGGGGCAGAACGACGGTGCCGATATCGCGCCCGTCCATGACGCAGTCGTTTTTGGCGGCAATATCCTGCTGAAGACCGAAAAGGAACTCGCGGACTGCGGGCACCGCCGAGACCTTCGAGGCCGCCATCGACGCTTCGGGAGTTCTGATGAACGCCGAGACATTCTCGCCGTTTAAAAACACTGCCTGCTCGCCGTTTTCATATTTGAGTTCAACGGATATACCCTTGACGCTCTCGGCGATAGCCTCGGGGTTTTCAAGGTCGACTCCGCGGCGCAGTGCGTTGAGTCCGACGGTGCGGTAAAGTGCACCGGTATCAACATAGATAAAGCCGAGCGCCTGAGCCGCGCGGCGTGATATTGTGCTCTTGCCCGCTCCTGCGGGGCCGTCGATTGCAACATTTATTGACATAGAGATTTTCCTTTCGTGCTTTCTTTATTGAGCCGCACTCTCTCCGGCAAGATGTCCGGTCGAGAACGCTATCTGCAAATTGAATCCGCCCGTGTAGGCATCGACATCTATAACTTCGCCCGCAAAATACAGACCGTCTATGAGCTTCGACTGCATCGTTTTCGGGTCTATCTCCGAGATCTTTACGCCGCCGGAGGTGACAACCGCCTCTTCGATCGGGCGAAAGTCAGTTATCGTAACAGTGAAATGCTTGAGCAGATAAACGAGCTTCGCGCGCTGTTCGCGGGTGACGGAATTGACCTTTGTGTCCATGGGTATGCCCGAGAGAGAGACTATGACGGGCACGAGCTTTTTGGGGAGCAGGAAGTTGAGCGCATTTATGAAATTGCGGTTGTTGTTCTCGCTGAAATCGCGCAGGACGCGCGCATCGAGCTGCTGTTCCGAAAGTGCGGGCTTGAGGTCGATAACAATTTTATATCTCCCCCGCTCCATCTGCCGCATATGCGAGCTCGCGGAGAGTATCATCGGGCCCGACACGCCGAAATGAGTAAACAGCATCTCGCCGAAATCGGAATAGATGTGCTTTCCCGTTTTTGTGTCCTCAACGGTTATCGAGACATTTCTCAGCGACAGTCCCTGAAGCCGCGAGCAGAATCCCTCGTGCGCTTCGAGCGGAACGAGCGACGGCTTTATCGGGGTCACGGTGTGCCCCGCCTGTTTTGCGAGTTCATATCCGTCGCCGGTTGAGCCCGTCTGGGGATAAGACCTGCCGCCGGTGGCGACTATCACTCTGTCGGCATATATCCGCTCGCCGGAATGAAGTATCGCGCCGCGGACTTTACCGGATTCGATTATGAGCTCCTTTGCCCTGCCTGTCACTATATCAACGCCCGCGTGCTTCGCCGCGAAGAAGAGCGCGTCGACTATATCGGACGCTCTGTCCGACTCGGGGAAAACGCGGTTGCCGCGCTCGGTCTTGAGCGGCACGCGCTGAGACTCGAAGAAATTCATTGTATCCGCGGGCATGAAGCGTGAAAACGCGCTGTAAAGAAATCTGCCGTTGACCGGCACAGCCGAGATGAGGGCATTGAGATCTGCGCAGTCATTTGTGACATTGCATCTGCCCTTTCCCGTTATCATTATTTTGCGGCCGACTTTTTCGTTGCGTTCAAGCAGAACGACTTTGCCGCCGTTTTTTGCTGCGGTGACGGCCGCCATAAGTCCCGCCGCTCCGCCGCCTATTACAAGCACTTCAGGCATAATTTACCTCTTTTTGAAAAATTTACTCGTCCTCATGGGTCTGATATATCTGATACTCGTCCCAGATATTTTCGAGCGAGCTGAGATTGCTGTAGACCTCGCCGCTCTTTTCGCTCGCCGCCGCCGCTATCAGCGCGTTGATAAGACTCAGCGGAGCAACGAGGGAATCGACAAACGAAACCATGCTGCTGCGCGCGAGAAGAAGATGGGTCGCGAACTGCGCTATAGGTGAATTCTCGCTGTCGGTGACGGAGATAACCGTCGCTCCCCTGTCGGATATAAAGCGCAGCATATTTATCGTCTGCTTTGAATATCTCGGGAAGCTTATCGCGATGCAGACATCGTCCTTGTTGATTCTGAACGCTTGATCGAACGCCTCGCCCGTTCCGGCGGGTTCAATAAGGGTCACGCTGTCATAGACAAAATTGAGATAGAACGCCGCAAAGCTTGCAAGCGACGCCGCACTGCGCACGCCGAGAACATAGATATGCTTCGCGCGGTTTATCGCCTCGACGCTCGCGTTGAACGCCTCGCGCGAAATGCTCTCGCGGGTCGCCTTTATCGTATCGATATCGGAAGAAAACGCGTGTTCGAGCATATCTTCGCCGCCCGCCGCCTCCATGCGCTGGACGCTCGTCAGCCTGCTCTTGACTACCTCCTGCAGGGCCTTCTGAAGCTGAGGATAGCCCGAAAAGCCGAGCTCGGACGCGAATCTGACGACAGTCGATTCACTCACGCCGACCGTGTCGCCGAGCTTCGCTGCGGTCATGAACGCCGCCTTATCGTAGTTTTCGGTTATGTAGTCGGCTATCCGCTTATGTCCCTTGGACATAGAAGAGTAACAGCCCTCTATTTTTGAAAGCAGCTGTTTTGTCATATTGGATATTCACCTTATTCCGTTTACATATGTAACATGATTTTAGCATACAGCCACACAAAAATGCAAGACAGCAGAGCAAAAATTGCAGGGTTTCCTGCATTTTCTTAAAAGCATTGACTTAAAGCCCGATTTTTTCTATAATCTATTAGTCTATTACTTCTTAAATAAGGAGCTAAAAAATGAAGGATTCATCATTTCTCTGGTATGACAAGCCCGCCTCCGCCTGGACTCAGGCGCTGCCCATCGGCAACGGCACGCTCGGCGGCATGATATACGGCAAAGTAAAGGAAGAGACCGTCTCTTTAAACCACGACGAGCTTTGGACGGGACACCCGAAGAACACTATACGCCCCGGTTCGCTCGAGGCTTTTCAGAAGGCCCGCGCTCTCGCGCTTGACGGAAAGCTGCGCGAGTCGCAGGATATTATAGAATCCGACTTCATGAGCACATGGAGCCAGGCATATCTGCCCCTGGGCGACCTCGTTCTGACTTTCGACGGCTCCGACCGCAAGTCTGATTACATCCGCTCGCTCGATCTTGACACGGCGATCGCCTCGGTCAGCTACAGGCAGGGCAAGCGCATCATGCGCCGCGAGCTGTTTGCGTCGCATCCCGATAAAATTATCGCAGTCCGCCTCATCTGCGAAAACGGCAAGTTTGACGTCACAGCGAGCCTCAGATGCCAGCTTCATCACAAAGTCAAGTCGCAGAGCGGTCTGCTCGTCATGAGCGGCGAAGCGCCGAGCGAGCACAACACGAACGGTCAGTCGGATAAGCAGAGCTATTCGAAAGTCGACAGCGAGCGCGGTATGCTCTTCACCTGCGCCGTGAAAGCCGACACGGACGGCAAAAAGCATATAAGCGGCAAGGGAATAGAGATAACCGGCGCGACGGTCGTCACGCTCTATCTCACCGCAGAGACGAGCTTCAACGGCTGGCAGAACAACGCTTTCACAAACGGCAAGCCGCACCTTGAGCCCTGCATCGAGAGACTCTCGAAGAATTTCGATTACGAAGCGGTCAAATCCGCGCACATCGCCGACTACCGCGCGCTCTATTCGAGAGTTGAGCTCGACATAGGCTCGAACGGCAAAGACAACATACCAACCGGCAAGCGTCTGCGCAATTTCAAGAAAGACAAGAATGACATCGCTCTCTACACCCTGCTGTTCAACTTCGGACGCTATCTCGCGATATCCTCGTCGCGCCCCGGCTCGCAGCCATCGACGCTTCAGGGCATCTGGAACGAGAAGCTCTGCCCGCCGTGGCACTCAAACTACACTGTAAACATAAACACCGAGATGAACTACTGGCCCGTTCTCCCCTGCGATATGCCCGAGGTCAACGAGCCGCTGATAGAGATGGTGCGAGATCTGTCCGTCGCGGGCGAGCGCACGGCAAAAGAGATGTACGGCATGCACGGCTTTGTCGCGCATCACAATGTTGACATCTGGAGAATGACGACCCCCGTCGGCGGATGCGCCGTATGGGCATTCTGGCCGATGTCTCCCGGCTGGTTCTGCGAGCATATTTTTGCCCACTACGAATACACCATGGACGAAAAATATCTGCGTGAGACCGCCTATCCGATAATGAAAAAGAGCGCGGAATTCTACTGCGACTATCTCGTCGAGGACAAGGACGGCTATCTCATCGCCGCGCCCTCGACCTCACCAGAGAACAACTTCGTCCTAAACGGCAGCAACTGCGCCGTTTCGCAGACGACGACAATGACGATGAGCATAATCCGCGAGCTGTTTGAAAACTGCATCAAGGCTTCCGATATCCTCGGCGAGGACAAGGAGTTTGCAGAAATTCTCAAAGACAAGCTCGACCGCATGTTGCCGTTCAAAATCGGCAAAAAGGGTCAGCTTCTTGAGTGGTACAACGAAGAAAAAGAATCGGAGATACACCACCGCCACTGCTCGATGCTCTACGGTCTGCACCCCGCGCATCTGATAACTTCTGACGGCACGCCCGAGCTTGCGGACGCTTGCAGACGCTCGCTCGAAATAAGGGGCGACGACGGCACGGGCTGGAGCCTCGGTTGGAAGATAAACTTCTGGGCGCGTCTGCGCGACGGCAACCACGCATTGAAGCTCTTCGATCAGCAGCTGAGATTCAAGGCTTCAACCGGCATGAACTACTCCCACGGCGGCGGCACATACGAAAATCTCTTTGACGCGCACCCGCCTTTCCAGATAGACGGAAACTTCGGTGCGGTCAGCGGAGTCTGCGAGATGCTGCTCGACTGCTTCGACGGAAAGATATATCTTCTTCCCGCTCTCCCCGACAAGTGGAGCGAGGGCAGCGTCCGCGGTCTGCTTGCAAAGGGCAACATAAAAGTCGATATGGCCTGGAGCGGCGGCAAGCTGACTTCATATTCGCTCACCGGAAAAGGCAGGGCAAATATAATATACGGCGGCCAAGAGACAGTTCACAGGCTCGACGGCGGCACGCTGACAGTTGAGCTTTAAGGAGTTATAAAATGAAATTCGACCTCTATGATTTTGACAAGACCGTTTTCCCCGTTGACTCGGAGAGCGTGTTCTATCTCTTCTGCCTTGTCAGGCACCCGTGGCTGATAGTCATTCTTCCCTATCAGCTCGTCTGCCTCGCCTGCTTCTTTCTGAAGATAGGCGGCGACAAGATGAAGGGCAGATTCTTCTGCTTCCTGCGCTTTGTGAACACGGAGAAGATGGTTAAAAAATTCTGGGAGAAGAACGAAAAGAGAATATATCCGTTCTTCCGCCCGGAGAACCGCGATCTCCCCGCAGTCGTCTGCTCGGCGTCGCCCGAGTTTCTGCTGCGCCCGATATGCGAAAAATACAAGGTGCACACACTCATCGCCACGCGCCTTGACCCGCACACGGGCAGAATGACCGGGCTCAACTGCAAGGACGGCGAAAAGGTTATAAGAATAAACGAGGCGATGCCCGACGCGAAATTCGAAAAAGTGTTTTCGGATTCTCTCAAAAGCGATGCGCCGATATTCGCGCTTGGAGAGATAAACTATCACGCAGTGAGGGGTAAACTGACGCGCATAAAATAAGTTTCAACACACTGGAGATGTAAAAATGATAATAGACAGCCACGCACATATATACCCGGACAAGCTCGCCAGAAAGGCGGCGCGCAGCATCGGCGATTTCTACGACATCGACATGGACCTCGACGGCACGGTCGACATGCTTCTCAAAGTCGGCGACGAGGCGGGAGTTGACAAATTTCTTGTTCACTCGGTCGCGACGACACCGCACCAGGTGCGCTCGATAAACTCATTTATTGCAAAGAGCGTATCGGAGCACCCCGACCGCTTCATCGGCTTTGCGACACTCCACCCCGGATGCGGCGACGAGATACCGGAAATCGTTGACGAAGCGATAGAGCTCGGGCTCTCGGGAATAAAACTGCACCCCGATTTTCAGGAGTTCGACATAGACGCGCCTGAAGCGATGCGCATGTACGAAGTGCTCGAGGGCAGACTGCCGATACTCTTTCACACCGGCGACTACCGCACGCAATATTCAAAGCCGACGAAGATAATAAAAGTCCTCGAAAAGTTCCCGAAGCTAGACATAATCGCGGCGCATTTCGGCGCATGGTCGGAATGGGGCTACGGCTCAAAAGAGCTCTCGGAGGCGGGAGTATATGTTGACTCATCGAGCAGCTTCTATGCAATGAGTCCGGAGAGGATAATGGAGATGATTCACATCTTCGGCACGGACAAAATTTTCTTCGGCTCGGACTACCCGATGTGGAACGTCAAAAAAGAGCTTGAAACATTTATGTCCCTGCCGCTGAGCGACGAGGACAGGGAAAAGATACTCCACAAGAACCTCGAAGGTCTGCTGGCGAAGTACAAAAAATAAAAATAAAACCAGCCGCAAGTTTTTACGCTTGCGGCTGGTTTTTTTGATTGTTTTATTATTCGACGTAGTCCCTGAGCTTCTTGCTTCTCGTCGGGTGACGAAGCTTGCGCAGAGCCTTCGCCTCAATCTGACGGATGCGCTCACGGGTGACATTAAACTCCTTGCCGACTTCCTCAAGGGTGTGAGGATGGCCGTCGGTGAGTCCGAAGCGCATCGAGAGCACTCGCTCCTCACGGGGAGTGAGGGTCTTGAGCACATGGGCGAGCTCCTCCTTGAGCAGGGTCGCCGAAGCGGCGTCCGCCGGGGCGGGAGCATCGTCATCGGGGATGAAGTCGCCGAGATGGCTGTCCTCCTCCTCGCCGATGGGGGTCTCAAGGGAGACGGGCTCCTGAGCCACACGCATTATCTCGCGCACCTTGTCAACGGGCATGTCGAGCACCTCGGCTATTTCCTCCGCCGTGGGGTCTCTGCCGTTCTTGTGCAGCAGCTGGCTGTTGGTCTTCTTGACCTTGTTTATGGTCTCGACCATGTGAACGGGGATTCTTATCGTCCTCGCCTGGTCGGCTATGGCGCGGGTTATCGCCTGCCTTATCCACCATGTGGCGTAGGTTGAGAACTTGAATCCCTTTGTGTAATCGAACTTGTCAACAGCCTTGATAAGTCCGAGGTTGCCCTCCTGAATAAGATCGAGAAACTGCATACCTCTGCCGACATAGCGCTTTGCGATGCTGACGACGAGTCTGAGGTTCGCCTCGGTCAATCTGCGCTTTGCGGCGGGGTCGTTGTCGCCGATTCTGATGGCGAGTTCGATCTCCTCCTCGGGGGTGAGCAGCGGAACCTTGCCTATCTCCTTGAGATAGACCTTGACGGGGTCGTCGATAGTGATGTTCTTGTCATCAGTGACCCCTGCGGTGTCAGCGGTCGGCTTGGGCGTCTCGCCCAGATCGAAGTTGACATCATCCACATCCAGCATCGACAGGTCGTCGATTATCTCGATATTCTGCGCCTCGATAGACTCATAGAGCTTATCAAGATCCTCGATATCAAGATCCATGTCGACTATTACCGTGTCGATCTCCTGGGTGGTCAGTTTGCCTGCGGCTTTACCCTTTTCAATAAGGGCTTTCACCGCCGGTCTTTTTTCGATACCATCCATTACTTCTCTGTCTCCTTCTCTTTATGTTGCATATTGAGTCGGTCTTTTATGTCATGACCCAAAGCAGAATATCAATCCTGTTTGTCGGGTCTGAACAGCTTTGCGAAATCGTCGTCGCTCAGTTCGGAGGCTTTTATGCTCTCCGGCTTATTTTTTTCCTCTTTGAGTATTTTTATACAGTCGGCGCACTCTTCGACGGTGTTGCTCAGCTGAGCCGCAGAGCGGAATATGCGCTCGACCTCGTCCATCTCATCGGGAGTGAACTCGGACGAGAGGAAATACGGTTCGGTGTTGCCGCCCTCGTCAAGGCGCGAAAGAATGACCGAAAAGATGCGTCTGTTGAGCGCGGTGACGAAATAATCCGCGGACAGCTCGTCCCTGAGCTTGTTATAAAAATCCGGGTTCCGCATGAGTGAGGCTATCAGCGTTTCCTCCGCTTTTGCGGCGCGCAGATGCTGGGAGCGTTCCGGGTTCTTTGTGTTCTGTCCGTTTATCAGCAGGCGTTTCTGATCCTGCTCGCGCTGAGCCATACGGCGTTTTCTGAGCCCCTCACGCTTATATTTCACCTGCGATTCGATAGCGAGCTTGTCCACGCCGAGCTCATTCGCAAGGCGCGAGGCGTAGACATCGACTTCGACGGGGCTCGGTATCCCCGCGAGCACCTCCGTCGCCGCGGAAAGATATTTCACCTTTCCGTCGTCGGTGGACAGGTCTATCCCCTGACGCGCCCGAAGGAGTCTGTACTCAGTGTCGTTCGCCGCGCCGTTTATTATATCGTGGAAGCGCTGAGCGCCGTATTTTTTGATTATCTCGTCGGGATCCTTGCCGCCGGTCAGACGCAGAACCTTTATCTCCATGCCCGTGGTGCCGAATATTCCGAGCGCGCGGGCGGTCGCCTTCTGACCCGCCTCATCGGCGTCATACGAGAGGATTATTTCATCCGCATAGCGTGAGAGCAGATTCGCCTGCTCTTTTGTCAGCGCGGTGCCGAGGCAGGCGACGGCATTTGTGAAGCCCGCCTGATGCAGGGCTATGACATCCATATAGCCCTCGGCGATAATAAGCTTGCCGTCGTTTCCGTTCTTTGCAAAATTCAATGCAAAGACGCCGTTGCTCTTTTTATAAACGAGCGTGTCCGAAGTGTTTATGTATTTCGGCTTCGAGTCATCGAGCACTCTGCCGCCGAACGCTATGACATTGCCGCGCGGGTCGATTATCGGAAACATCACGCGGTTGCGGAAGTTGTCGTAATAAGATACTTTTCCGCTTTTGTCGCTGCGGCGCAGGAGATTCGCACTCTCGAGCAAAATATCGTCAAAGCCCTGTTCATTGAGATGATTTTTAAGCGCGCGCCAGTCATCCGGAGCAAAGCCCAAGCCGAAGTGGCGGATAGTCTCCATAGTCAGCCCGCGGTCAAGGAAATAGTTGAGAGCATGTCTGCCTCTGTCGGTAAAGAGCTGAGAGTGAAAAAACTTCGCCGCCGCGCGGTTCGCCGCCAAAACGGCAGTGCGCTTTTTGGCGAGGGTATCGTCATAGCCGTCCTCCGGCAAAGCCATTCCCGCTCTGTCCGCAAGCTGCTTGACCGCCTCCATATAGTCGAGATTTTCCATTCGGCGCACGAAAGTTATCACATCGCCGCCGACTCCGCAGCCGAAGCAATAGAAGCTACCGTTTTCGGGATAAACAGTAAATGACGGGGTCTTTTCGTTGTGGAACGGGCAGAGTCCGACAAGGTTCTTGCCCCTTCGGCGCAGGTTAACATAGGGAGAAATGACGCTCTCTATATCCGTATTTGCGCGCAGCTGTTCGAGAAAACTGTCGCTGAGTCTCATCCGTTCTCACCCCTTTCAATAATATATACGCAAAAAATCCTGTTTTCCCTACAAAGTTATCAAAAAATTTAAAAATTTTTGCGCTCGGCTTTGCATCAGATAAGTCGGCGTTAAACAAAGCGACGGCGAAAAGCGCCTTTGCACTCTCCGCCGCCGCTGCAATTTTCAATTCCTTTTTTGAAAAGTTTACTTCGTTTTTCCGTCGTTCGTCTCGAGGAGCGTATTCTCCCTGAAAAACAGCGAGATGCACCAGATGCCTGCGAGCGCCACGAGCGTATATATGATCCTCGCGACTATCGATCCCTGGCCGCCGCATATCCACGCGACGATATCGAATTTGAACAGGCCTATGCTGCCCCAGTTGAGCGCGCCGATTATTACTAAAATAAGCGATATTCTGTCGATCATTTTTCTCACTCCTTTTGCGATTAGTATCGCCGGAGCGTCGGTTTTTATTCGCTCATAAACGAAATTTTGCAGTCCGAAAAATATTTCCTTTTATGAACCTTGTCATTTTTGTCACAGGAGTTTGACATTTTTGCAACATTGTTTAAAAAATTCTTAAACCGTTTTACAAAAAGAGTGAAAAACAATCTTATTTTTACAAAATATAAAATTCCCGGCTTTATTAATAAGATAAACTTTTAAATGTAATGATACAGGAGGGATCTTTGATGAAAGCGAAAATCGTTAAACGCACACTGAGCCTGATAACAGTTCTGGCGCTCATATTCACTCTCGCCGCACAGGGAGTGAGCGCGATCGGGTCGATTGATATCAACAAATACCCCTATGTATATGTCCACGGTCTTTTCGGCTGGGGCGCAGACGAGGGAATCGACGACACGCTCCCCTACTGGGGCTCGGCATCATGCTCGCTCATGGACGAGCTGAACAAGCTTCACTATGAGAGCTACGCCGCATCCGTCGGCCCGATGTCGAGCAACTGGGACAGAGTATGCGAGCTCTACGCACAGATAACCGGCACTCGCGTTGACTACGGCAAGGCGCACTCCGAGAAATTCAACCACAGCCGCTACGGCAGAACCTACACAAAGCCCATGATTGAGGGCTGGGGCGAGCCAGACGCGGACGGCAATATAAAGAAGATAAATCTCATCGGTCACTCGTTCGGCGGCGCGACAGTCAGAACGCTCACGGCGCTGCTCGCATACGGCAGCGAAGAGGAGCAGGCGGCAACCTCACCCGATGATATCTCCCCGCTGTTCACCGGCGGCAAGGGCAACTACATAAACTCCGTCACAACGCTCTGCGCCCCGCACAACGGCACGACGCTCGCATATATCATCGACGGCATGAACATGGCCGAACTGGGCAAAGCAGCATGCTACGCCTACGCCGGCTTAATGGGTCGCTCGAAGCTCAACGGCTATGTTGACTTCCACCTCGAGCAGTTCGGTCTGACCCCCATACCGGGCGACGGCTCGACCCCCGAGGAGGCGTTCATAAAGGCTTTCATGACTATTATGACCCACACCGACACTGCGGCGGACGATATGTATCCCGAGAGAGCCGAGGAGATAAACAAGTTCTCAAAGCCGGTAGACGGAGTCTACTATTTCTCCTATTCGTATCAGACCACGCGCAAGACGCTTGCGGGAACCCAAGTTCCGAAGATAAAGACGCTCGTTGTTCTGCGCCCGTCAGCCACTCTTCTCGGCGCATACTCGAAGAACCTGTTCTCCGACTACAAGATAGACGCATCGTGGCTTCCGAATGACGGACTTGTAAACGTCGTATCAGCGCGCTACCCGTTCACCGACGAGCATGAGGACTACACCCCCGGCATGGAGCTCGAGACCGCCAAATGGTACGTCATGCCCACGCGCGAGGGCGACCACGGCACGGTCATCGGAATGCAGTGCACGAAGAGTCAGACACTCAAATTCTACTATGAGCTGACCGATCTTATAGAGAGCCTGCCCGTAACGGATTGATAAACCCGCAGGGAATAAATAATATGTATGTAACCCCCAATCGCAGCTGCTGCGGTTGGGGGTTGTTTTGTAACAGAGATAAAATTGGATTTGCGAGCAGTTTCAATCATGGCTCCCCAGCAGGGAAGCCGACTCGGCAAAACCGAGACTGAGGGGTATTGCACGGATTCGCCCGCTTTGTCTTGACTTTTTGTCTCTCAATGTTCTTTGTAGGGTGCGGCGACTCGACGCACCGCTGCCGCCGTAGGCGGCACAGGTGACAAGCCGCAAGCAGAGGGCGTATTACAAGACACGGGCGAAATAACAGATTTACAATGACGCTGACGCGTCAAAGGGTCGTCGAGTCGCCGACCCCTACAGAGCGGATAGTCACAAATTACTACATAAACCGCGGGCGAATGATATCTGTCCCTACACGATCGTATCAATTTACAATATTAAAATTGTTTGCCTGACGGCGGCTTCACCCTCACAGATCCAAAGTCCTGCGGCAAGCGGCAAAAAATCCTGCCCAAGCAGAATCGTGCGGGCAGGATTTTTATTATTGCGTATAGGCTTTATTGTTCGTTATCTCTCAGAAAATCTCTGACCTCGAGCAGGCTGCCGAGCTTTTTCCAAAGTATCTTCTCGGTCTCCTCGTCTGCCTGCCATAGGTCGGGCACCATTATCACGCGGCATCCGGCGTTATGCGCAGCCCACAGACCGTTGCGTGAATCTTCGAGAGCTATGCAATCCTTTGGGCTTTCGCCGAGCAGCTCGCACGCTTTGAGATAGATATCCGGCGCGGGCTTTGAGCGCGCCGCCATTTCGCCGCTGACTATTATATCAAACTTATCAGTTATACCCGCGCTTTCGAGGTTGCGCAGAACAGCTCTGCGGGTCGAGGACGAGGCGACTGCGGTCTTTATCCCCGCCGATTTCAGCCAATCGAGCAGTTCATAAAGTCCGTATTTCACGGGGACTTTGTTATGCGCATAGAAATCATCGGTGAATTCCCTGCCGTAGCGGCGCATGGCCTCGGTATCGACATCGCTCCCGAACTCCTCGCGCCATATCTCGTCCGCGCGCTCGGCTGTCACGCCGAGGGTCTTCATGACCATATAGCCCGCCTTGCCGAGTCCCATCTTTTCGCCCGCGTAGTCCCACGCCGCCATCGCAAGGCGTTCGGTATCAAACATCAGTCCGTCCATATCGAAAACAGCAGCTTTTATTTTCACAAGGACACCTCCGTGGAAATCTTCTTTGGATTCGGGCTATGAAGCGCTCGCCATACATCATGGGCATAAGCCGGCTTAATAAAAAAAGCACTTGCTAAAGCAAGTGCTTTTTTCTGGCTGGGGAATAGGGATTCGAACCCCAACAAACAGAGTCAGAGTCTGTCGTGCTACCGTTACACAATTCCCCAATATCAAACTCCGAACAGGTTTTCTCTCACCTGCGAGTCAATATTATACACACTCTCAGTCCCTCTGTCAACCTTTTTTCAAAAATTTTTCGCATGGGATGAAAGTTTTTTATTTTAGCTTTGATGAAGCGGCGGAAAAGCGGTCGACACGACTGGATTTTATTTTATGCAGATATTGATTTTTCATACACACTGTGCTATTATATCAAAGCAATGCAGGTGTAGTTCAATGGCAGAATGTCAGCTTCCCAAGCTGAACACGGGGGTTCGATTCCCCTCACCTGCTCCACACTCCCGGATGCTTGTGCGTTCGGGAGTTTTATTATGACGACAAGAAGACCCGTCCGGATAACCGGACGGGTCGATTTTTGTTTTATTACACAAGAAGCATACGGTCGTTATCGAGCTCTTTGCCCGCGTTCTCTTTGAACTTGCCGAGCAGATCCTGAACAGTGAGCTTTGACCTCTCCTCCCCTTCGGCGTCGAAAATTATGTTTCCGCCGTGCATCATTATCGTGCGGTTCCCGAGTTCGAGAGCCGACTGCATATTGTGCGTTATCATAAGGCAGGTGAGATTATTCTCGCTGACGATGCTCTTTGTGAGCGTGAGAACTTTTTCAGCCGTTGCGGGATCGAGCGCCGCTGTGTGCTCATCGAGAAGCAGGAGCTTCGGCGGATTGAAAGTTGCCATCATGAGCGTCAGAGCCTGTCTCTGACCGCCGGAGAGCAAACCGACCGGCTGACTCATTCTGTCCTCAAGTCCCATCTCAAGCAGGGCGAGCTTATCTCTGAAAAGCTTCTTATCGCCCTTCGAGACTCGGCTCAGCCAACCGCCGTGACCTGCGGCAAGGGCTAAATTTTCTTCTATCGTCATGCCGGGCGCGGTGCCGCGCATCGGATCCTGAAAAAGTCTGCCGATGCTCTTGGCTCGCTTATGCTCGGGCATGAGAGTGATATCTTTTCCGTCGAGCGAGATGCTGCCGAAATCGGTTATAAAGCTGCCGGCGATGGCATTGAAAAGTGTTGACTTGCCCGCGCCGTTCGCGCCGATGACCGTTATAAAATCGCCCTCGGCAACGCTCAGGGAAAGATCGTCTATCGCCTTTTTGGCGTTCGCCGTGCCGGGATTGAAAGTTTTCGAGATGTGTGATATTTCAAGCATCTGCTTTCCTCCTCCCCGAACGGGTCTGAATTCTGCGCTTTAAAAGCGGGAGCTGTTTTTTGAAATAGGGTGTTGCTATCGCCGCGATAACTATAACTGACGAGACGAATTTGAGCATGAACGCCGGCATATCAAAGCGCAGAGCGATTGTATAAATAAGTCTGAATATGAACGCGCCGAGCACCATGCCGAATATCCTCAGCGGCATCTTCTTTCTGCCGAGGAACACGCCGCCGATAAGCAGGGACGCGAGGGCAATGGTCACCATTCCGGTTCCGATATCGATATTGACCGATCTCTGCGACTGGGCGAGCAGGCAGCCCGACAGCGCGGTGAACGAGTTCGCGACGCAGAGTCCGATTATTGTAGTAAACGCCGGATTGACGGACGAGGAGCGAACCATATCGGGGTTGTCGCCCGTCGCTCTTATTGCGAGTCCGAGGCGGGTTTTCAGGAAAAGTCCGAGTATAACAGCAACCGCCGCGACGGCGATTACCGCCACGAAGAGCTTTGACTGTCTCGCCACGGGAGTTCCCTTGACGAGCGCCGCCATTTTGGTGAACACAGTGTCCGTTTTATTCATATTGAGTATCGACGAGCCGCTCATGACAGCGATATTTATTGAATAGAGTCCCGTATTTACGATTATTCCGGCGAGCAGGCTGTTGATGCCCATTTTCGTCTGGAGTATCGCCGTTATAAAGCCCGAGGCTATTCCCGCCGCCATCGCTGCGGCTATCGACAGATACGGATGACCCGCTATCGCGACCACCGCGCCGACCGTTGCGCCGAGCGTAAAGCAGCCGTCGGTCGAAAGATCGCAGACATTGAGCATCGAATAGCTCAGGAACAGTGCAAGCACCGTGAGCGAGGTTATAAGTCCCAGCTCGAGCGCCGACTGACCGAGTGAAAATATCGAATCCAAAGACATTGTGTTTCCTCTTTCCTGCTTTATTGAGCCGCCCGGGAAGCAGTGCTCCCCGGGGACTGATTGAATCTTATTTTACATCGTCGAAGCTCTCGGCGGTGGTGATGCTCTTGACTTCGGTGCACTTGGGAGCAAAGAGCTTCGAGACTTCGTCAAAGTTATAGCCGAGCTTTGCGCAGATTTCGGTGTTTATTGTTGCAGTGCCGTTATCGAACATGAGAACGGGGGTGGTTGCGGGGTCTTTGCCGTTTATCATGATATCGATTATCATATTTGCGGTCTCAACGCCGAGCTTTGCGTAGTCAACGCCGTAGCCGAGGAAAGCTCCGTTGAGGGCGAAGGAATCAGCGCCTGTGTAGTGCGGAATCTTTGCGTCTGCGAAAATCTCATATATGGAGAGTTCGGACTTCATTATCGTGTTGTCAGTGGGAGTGAACACTGCCTGAACGCCGTCGGAAACAAGTGCCTTTGCGGCGAGGGTGACTTCGTCAACGGTGGTGCCGGTGCGCTCTATCACTTCAATGCCCTTGGCCTCGAGATACGCCTTCGCGTCGGCTATCGGCTTAGTCGAAGAATCCTGACCGACATCGTAGAGCAGACCGACCTTCTTTATATCGGGGTCCTTGAGAAGTATAAGGTCCATTATGGCGTTGGTGTTGAGATAATCGGAGGTTCCGGTAATCTGGCCGCCGGGTGCGTCGAGGGACTCAACAAGCTTCGAGCCGAGGGGATCACTGACTGCGGAGAACACTACCGGGATATCGCTGTTCTCGGTCTCGACTGCCGCCTGCATTGCGATTGCGACCGGGGTCGCGACGCCGACCATAAGATCGACCTTGTCAACGATGAAGTTCGAGATTATCTGGTTCATAACAACAGAGTCGCCGTTGCAGTTGTCATATTTGACTTCGATCTCGACGCCCTTTTCGGCGGCGACGGAAGCGAGCTGCTTTTTGATGTTGTCGACTATCTGATTGAGCGATGCGTCATCGACATAGTTGCAGATGCCGACGGTGTATTTCTTTTTTGTATCTCCGTCCTTTTTGCCGCAGGCGGCAAAGCAGGTAACTGTGAGCATAAGTGCGAGTACAAGTGCGATTATCTTTTTCATTGTATTTCTTCCTTTCGGTAATTGATAAAATTTTTTGAGCTAAACTAAGAATCGAAAATATCACAGGCGCGGCATGCGCCAAAGTTTACTCAACAAAAACATAACTATCTCCTCCGAAATAAAAAACTCCTGTCCCTGCAATAATGCTGGGACAGGAGATATTATCATCCTGCGGTGCCACCCGGCTTGACGCTTTTGCGTCCGCTTAGCGCGTACTGACATACGCTGACTTTTCTTCACGGAGAGTCCTGCTCCGGCGCACATACTTAAAGGATAACCTTTGTTCCGATTGCCCTTAGAAGTCCATTCAGGTTTCTTTCATTCTGCCGCAATCCCACCGCCTGCGGCTCTCTTCGAGATGAGGGAGAAATCTTACTTACCCTTCTTCAACGGTTTACTGAATTGTAACACTCTGTGCTTTTGTTGTCAACACATTTTTTCACTTTTGTTTCAAGAACCAGTTTTCTTGTAGGTTATGGACGCGAAATCCGACAAAATTCACAAAATCCGCCGTCCGCTTGCTAAATGGTATGCCGCGAAGAGTGCCTGTGTGACCAAAAAGGCGAATAGACAATATATTAAATATGGGATGTCTTTGCGCGCCCGCAAAACGGACGCCCTGCAAATTTTACCCAACGGAGGCCTTTTATGAACAACGAAGATATAGTCTCGCTCATGGAGCGATACAAGAGAGAACTGCTCGAATTTGAAAAGCGCAACACGGCACCGGTATCCGCGCAGGAAAAGTCGGAACCTGAGCCCGTATCGGCGCAGCAGGGAAGCCAAGCCGAACAGGTTTCGGCGCAAGTGCAGGAAGATGCAGAGCCTGTAAACGCGCCGGCGGCAGAGCCCGCAAAGGCGGTTTCGGCAAAGGCGGAGGAAAACGAAGCGGTGAGCGCCGCGGCGACAGTTACAATTCAGCGGCAGACCAACGCTCAGAGGGAGAGTCAGATGCAGTTTGACGACGGCGCGGACACGGACAAATCCCAGTTCACACCCGAGCGCACGCAGGCGGCAGGGCGCGGAGACATCCCCCAGCCGCGCACGATATTCGTCGACCCGCAGACGCTCAAAAACAAAAATCTCACCTTGACGAACACCCAGTCCGCGATGCAGAGGTTCGACGAATTCAAGGGCGAGTGCAACAAGCGCGGCATCCTGCGCGTTGAGACCTACGGCTCGAACGGGCTCTATCCCGTCGGCAACAGCCGAGTGATAGTATACAAAGAGATAGACGGCGAAAAATATTATATATATGATTCGCACACCGATTCGAGCGGCATACTTGACAATCTTCAGCTGCCCGCTCCCGACAAATCCCTGTCGGAGACAGAGCAGGGCTCGTGCGGGCTCGCGCCGTATGCGACATACGATATATTCGTCAGCCACCCGGGATTCATCAGCACATATCTTGAAAACGTTCCGATCTTCGACTCCACCGTTTCAATACAGTCGGTCGAAATGCTGCCGACGGTCAGCGGCGAGCAGAATCCGAACGTGATAAACGAATCGGTCTGAGGAGTGATACTATGGCAGCAGATACTCCCGTTATCCCCCAGACAATAACAGTCCACCTCGGCAGACCGAACGCGGCGGCGAGGAATGTCACCGTGCCGTTTACGGATTATCTCAAAAATGTCGCATCGAGCGAGATATATCCGACATGGCCCGACAACGCGATACGCGCCAACATATATGCGCAGGCGTCGTTCGCGCTCAACCGCATATATACAGAGCACTACCGCAGCCGCGGCTACGACTTCGACATCACCAACTCGACCGCATACGACCAGGCATATATTGAGGGGCGCAGCGTGTTTTCAAACGTCGCGAAGATAGTCGACGAGCTTTTCAACAACTATGTTACAAAGGGCGACCAGGTTCAGCCCTATTTCACACAGTACTGCTCCGGGCGCGAGGTCACCTGCGACGGGCTCTCGCAGTGGGGCACGGTCACGCTCGCGAATCAGGGCTATACGCCATACCGCATACTTCAATATTACTACGGGAACGACGTCAATATAAAGACGGCGCCCGTCAAGAATATCCGCGAATCATATCCCGGCAGGGCTCTGCGCCTCGGCGACATATCGGAGGATGTCAGGATAATCCAGCGCCAGCTCAACCGCATCGCGCGAAACTATCCCGCAATTCCGCGCATTCCCTCCCCCAACGGAATATTCGACACGGCGACGCGCGAATCGATCAGAAAGTTCCAGAGCCTATTCAACCTCACCGTTGACGGCATCGTCGGCAAGGCGACATGGTATAAAATAAAGCAGCTCTATGCCGGAATACTAAGACTCGGCGAGCTATACAGCGAAGGACTGAAGCTGACCGACGTCGAGCGGCAGTTCAAGACCGTTATCAGGCGCGGCGACCGAGGTCAGGATGTGAGCACGATTCAGTATTTCTTGAACTTTATCGGCAACTTCACAAACAACATCCAGCCCCCGGCCGTGGACGGCATTTTCGGCCAGGGCACATACAACAGCGTTGTGCAGTTTCAGCGGCAATACGGCCTTGCGCCGGACGGCATTGTCGGGCGCGACACATGGAACAAGATGCAGGCTGTATATAACGATATCCTGCGAACCTTCCCCGGCGAATTTTCAATCTATGATCAATATGCGCGTTTTGCATATCCCGGCTACAATCTGCTCCGCGGCAGTACGGGCAGTGCAGTGAGAAATCTTCAGGAATATCTCCAGGTTCTCTCGCGCGGCGTCGAGAGCGTGCCGTACGTTGCGGCGGACGGCATTTTTGGCCCTCAGACGGAGGCGGCGGTCAAGGCGGCTCGGCGATATTTCGGGCTGACCCCGAACGGCGTTGTCGGTCCGCTGCTCTGGTATGCGATAGCGGAATACTATTATTACAACGTATAATCCCGACAAAAACGGAGATGATATACGGCGTGAAACAATTGCCGTATATCATCTTTTTCTTTTTAAGGGCGGGATATTCATAATGGAAAAGCAGACTTTTTCGGGGAACTACGAAGCCGACATTGCGTCGCTCAATCTGCGGCTGCGCGTGAGCGAGAGCTTTGACCTCGTCAGCCGTCAGATAATGATCGGCAACCACCGCGCCATGCTGTGGTTCATCGACGGATTTATAAAAGACGGGCTGATGGAAAAAATCATGAGCTTCATGATGAACGCGGACGAGAAGAAGCTCAAAACTGTCGGCACAACGCGCGAATTTGCCGACGCGTTCGTGCCGTATATCGAGACTGAGGTTGTAAATGACTTCGACAGGTTCGAGACTTTTCTCTTCTCGGGCGCATTGGGCATGATAGTTGACGGATTCAAAGAAGCTATAATTATAGACGTGCGAACCTATCCCGCGCGAAGCGTGGACGAGCCTGAAAACGACAAAGTGCTTCGAGGCTCACACGACGGCTTTGTCGAGACGCTGATATTCAACACCGCGCTCATACGCCGCAGGGTCAGGGACACGAAACTGACAATGTACTTGACGCAAATAGGCAAACGGTCAAAAACAGACGTCGTGCTCTGCTATCTCGACGGCACGGCAGACCCGAAAGAGGTCGAAAAGATAAAGAAAAAGCTGAATTCCATAGACATAAACGCTCTGACCATGGGGCACGAGAGCCTTGCGGAATGTCTTATACCGAAGCAGAGGTTCAATCCCTTTCCGAAGGTGCGTTACACCGAGCGCCCGGACTGCGCGGCGGCGAGCATATATGAGGGCAGTCTGCTGATAATCACGGATACCTCGCCCTCGGTTATGATTATCCCGACGGGCGTGTTCGACTTTTTACAGGACACGAACGATTTCTATTTTCCGAGCCTTATCGGAAGCTATCTGAGAATCGTCAGAATGATAGTTTTCCTGCTCGCTCTGCTTTTAACGCCCGTGTGGTTTCTGCTGATTCAAAATCCAGAATATATCCCGCCGTGGCTCGACTTCATAAAGATAGAGCACCCGACGAGCGTGCCCGTCATAATGCAGCTTCTAATAATTGAAATAGTTATAGACGCGCTGAAACTGGCGTCGCTCAACACACCCAACGCACTGAGCAACTCCTTTAGCGTCATAGGTGCGCTCGTGCTCGGTGAATTTGCCATTGCCGCGAAGTGGTTCACGGCGGAGGTCGTTCTCTATATGGCGTTCGTCGCGATAACGAATTTCGCCCAGCCGAGCTATGAGCTCGGATATGCGTTCAAACTCTGCCGCATGATGATACTGATACTGACGGCAATATTCAACCTCTGGGGCTTCATCGCAGGGCTTGTGATAACCGCTCTGTTGATTTCATTCAATAAGACCGTCAGCGGACGCTGCTATCTCTATCCCCTCATTCCGTTTAACGGCAGGGCGCTGACCTCGCTTATGCTGCGAAAGCCGATAACCAAAAGCAAAAACTGACAAAAATCGTTCCTCTAAAAATAATATCCGCGAATATTGCAATGGGCTCGCTCTTTTGATATAATTATATCGAATCGAAGCATTTTCGCTTCGGTCAATATATCAAAGGAGGAGCCTGTTTTGCCGGAATACACAATGCTTATATTATGGATAGCGCTGCTCATAGCGTTCATCGTTGTTGAAGCCGCGACCGTCCAGCTTGTCACGATCTGGTTCGCCGTTGGTGCGGCGGCGGCTCTGATTTCGGAGCTTTGCTCGGCGCCCGTCTGGCTTCAGTGGGTGATTTTCGCGGCAGTGTCGCTCGTCGCGCTTGCGGTGACCCGTCCGCTCGTCAAGAAATTTTCAAAAAAGCGCGTTCAGCCGACCAACGCTGACAGATACATAGGTCTCGAGGGAATAGTCGAGGAGACTGTTGACAACACCGAGGGCACTGGTATAGTGAAGGTCGAGGGCTCGACCTGGACGGCGAGATCGTCCGACGGCAGCCGCATTGAAAAAGGTTCAAATATCACCGTTGACAGAATCGACGGCGTTAAACTTATGGTTTCAAAACACTAAAGGAGGATTATTATGGGACCTGTAGCAATCGGAGTAATCATCGGCATAATCGTGCTCGTGCTCGTTATTGTCGTGCTCAACATCAAGATAGTGCCGCAGTCCAAGGCCTATGTCATCGAGCGCCTCGGCGCATATTCGACCACATGGCAGACCGGCATCCACTTCAAGATACCTTTCGTTGAGAAAGTATCGAAGACCGTCTCCCTCAAGGAGCAGGTTGTGGATTTCCCGCCCCAGCCCGTTATCACAAAGGATAACGTCACGATGCAGATAGACACGGTCGTTTTCTTCCAGATAACCGACCCGAAGCTCTATGCATACGGTGTGGAGCGCCCGATATCCGCTATCGAAAATCTCTCGGCAACAACGCTGAGAAACATCATCGGCGAAATGGAGCTTGACCACACGCTGACTTCGCGCGATGTCATCAACGCAAAAATCAGAGTTATCCTCGACGAAGCCACCGACGCATGGGGCATCAAAGTAAACCGCGTTGAGCTCAAGAACATTCTTCCCCCGCCCGAGATTCAGGACGCGATGGAGAAGCAGATGAAGGCAGAGCGTCAGCGCCGTGAGGCAATTCTGCGCGCAGAGGGAGAAAAGGCGAGCAAGATCCTCGTTGCAGAGGGTCAGAAAGAGAGCCAGATACTCGCCGCAGAGGGCGACAAGCAGGCCGCCATTCTTCACGCAGAGGCTGTCAAGGAAGCGAAGATTCGCGAGGCAGAGGGTGAGGCGCAGGCTATCGTCGCCGTTCAGGAGGCTCAGGCGAAGGCTATCGCCCTGATAAACGAAGCCGCCCCGAAGGACGGTTATCTGACGATAAAGAGCCTTGAAGCATTCGCAAAGGCTGCGGACGGCAAGGCGACGAAGCTCATCATCCCGAGCGAGCTTCAGTCCCTCGCGGGACTCGCGGCGAGCGCAAAGGAGATTTTCTCCGCCGACGCCGCAGAGGACGCAGAGCAGAAATAAATAAAAAACGAAGCGCAGAGAGTCGGTAAAACGGCTCTCTGCTTTTTCTTTTAATAAAATAAAAAAGAGCCGCCGAAGCAGGCAGCTCAAAAATTTTTTCTTGTCTTTTCGTGTTTATATTACCACAAAAACGCAGATTTGTCAAGTCTTGTAATCCCCTGCCCCGTGTGATATTAAGTATACGGAGGTGTTTTGAAATGAACAACATGACTGCACTGGTGAGCTGTTTTGCTCGGTATTACCACACGAAAACTGACGAAGCAAAGATCTTTGACGACCCGCTCGCGGGAGAGATTCTGAGTGAAAGTGAAAAGAACGTGATAGCGGAAAACATGAAAAACGGCATCGCATTTTTTGACCCGAATTACAGTGGCGGCGACCCGCTCGGGCGCGTTATGAACGGCTTCATCGCGCCGAGTGTAATCGCGCGCTCCGCGTTTTGCAAGCGGCATATGGAAAACGAGATAAGACTCGGCGCGCGGCAATATGTCATCGCCGCCGCGGGCTACGACACATCGGGCTATAAAATCGACAGAGATATCAAAGTATTCGAGCTCGACCGCCCCGAGATGATTGAGGACAAGGTAAGACGCATTGACGAAGCTGGAATCGACCGCGAAAATATCAGCTATGTCGGCTGCGACCTCGGCAAGGGTTTTATCCCCGCTCTGCTAAATGCGGGATATGACCCTAAGGAGAGGACATTTTTCAGCCTGCTCGGCATAAGCTTTTATCTGACCCAAGACAAGTTCGCACGCTGTATTAAAACTCTGTTTGAAAATTCGGCGAGCGAAAGCGCGCTCGTGTTCGACTTCCCGAACGACCGTGACTGCACCCGCGAGCAGAAAAACAGACTGCTTGCCGGCGGCGCGGGCGAAGAGATGAAAGCGCGATACTCACACACGGATATCGAGCGCATCGCTGGAGAAGCGGGCGCGCTCATCTATGAGCTTGCGGACAGCGGCGATATTGACCGCGATTTCTTCAAGGCGCACAACGAAATGAAAAATGCAGAACCGATACTCGCCCCCGAGGGAGTCAGCTATTGCCTGATGGTCAAAAAGGACGGGCAGTATTGATAAAAAAGTATTGATAAAGCGCGTTTTTTTGTTGCGTAATAAGCCGGAATGTGATAATATATTGTCGATGAAATATTCAATTCTTTGTTGGAGGCAATTATATGGATCAAAGATTACAGCCCTTATTCACTCCGTGGAAGATCGGCAACTGCGAGATCAAGAACCGCATCGTGCTCACGAGCATGGGCGGCACCGACCTCTTCGGATGGATGGAGAAGAACCACTTCGATAAAGACGGCGCACGCTTTATCATGGAAGTCGCGAAGAACAACGCGGGTCTTGTTCTCCCCGGATGTCAGCCGGTCTACAACCCCATGTTCGGCCAGTGGCTCCACAAGAACAAGAAGATGTATGCCGACCTCAAAAAGTGGACTCCCGAGCTCCACAAGACCGGCGCGAAGCTCTTCGTTCAGCTGACCGCAGGCTTCGGCCGCTCCTTCACCATCAGCGAAATGATGGAGAAGCTCTACACCAACCCCGCGCTGAGAGTCCTCAGCAAGCCATTCATGGATCTCGACAAGATCACGGCTTCCGCGAGCCCCTCGCCCAACCGCTGGTCTGATAAAGTTCCCTCGAGAGAGATGACCAAGGCTGAAATCAAGGAGTTTGTCAATGCGTTCGCAGAGAGCGCAAAGATGCTCAAGGACGCAGGCGTTGACGGCGTTGAGGTTCACGCAGTCCACGAGGGCTATCTGCTCGACCAGTTCACCCTTAAATATGTCAACAAGCGCACCGACGAATACGGCGGCTCTTTTGAGAATCGCTATCGTTTCGCAGTCGAGGTCGTTCAGGCTATCAAGAAAGCCTGCGGCGACGATTTCCCCGTCTCCCTGCGCTACAGCATAATTTCCAAGACCAAGGGCTTCCGTCAGGGCGCGCTCCCGGGCGAGGCCTATACCGAAGTAGGACGCGACATGGCAGAGTCCGAGAAGGCTGTCAAGTATCTTCAGGATGCCGGTTATGACTGCCTCAACTGCGACAACGGCACATACGACGCATGGTACTGGGCTCACCCGCCCATCTACATGCCCGAGAACTGCAACCTCGAGGATGTTGAATACATCAAGCAGTTCTGCGACATTCCCGTTATCTGCGCCGGCCGCCTCGATCCGAGAGTTGCCGCAGACGCGATAAAGGAAGGCAAGCTTGACGGCGCAGGATTCGCGCGCCAGTTCCTCGCCGATCAGGAGTGGGTCACGAAGATGATGAATGACGAGGAGGATGACATCCGTCCCTGCATTCTCTGCCACAACGGCTGCTTCAACATGTGCCACTACAAGGGCGTGCCCAACGACCAGGAGCTTTCCGACAGCCTGCATCTTTCCCGCTGCGCTATCAACGCCGAGACGATGCAGTGGAACAAGCACTACATAAAGAAGACCAACTCGCCCAAGACCGTCCACATCGTCGGCGGCGGCATCGGCGGCATGGAGGCTGCCCGCGTGCTCAAGCTCCGCGGACACAATCCGATAATCCACGAGAAGAGCGACGTGCTCGGCGGAACATTCATCCCCGCGAGCGCAGAGTCCTACAAAGGCAAGCTTCGCGACCTGCTTGACTGGTACAGACGCCAGATGACGAAGCTCGGCATCGAAGTCAGACTCAACGACGAGATAAAGGACATCGCGGCGTTCGGCAGCGATCCCGTTATCATCGCGACCGGCTCGACCCCGAGACTCCTCAGAAGAGTTCCCGGCTACGAGAAGATGATCGAGGGCTGCGACTACCTCAACGGCGCAGAAGTCGGCAACACCGTCGCTGTTATCGGCGGCGGACTGACCGGATGCGAAATAGCCTACGAGCTCGCTCTCCAGGGCAAGAATCCGATCATTGTCGAGATGAAGGACGACCTTATCAGCCAGACCGGCGTCTGCCTTGCAAACTCCTCTTATCTCAGAGAGTGGTTCGCCCTGCACAAGACTCCCGTCTATCTTGAGACGACACTCAAGGAAGTCAAGGACGGCTCTATCGTCTGCACCGGCAAGGACGGCAAGGACATCAACATCGACTGTGACTCCGTCATCAGCTGCGCGGGCTATATCCCCGCTCCGCTTGCCGAGAAGTCCGGCAACGTCCACCTCGTCGGCGACTGCCTTGCAATAGGCAACCTTCGCTCCGTCGTGTGGCGCGCATATGATGTTGCGATGAAGATCTGAGTTAAACAACAAACAACAAAGCTGCAATTCACGGTTTTATCCATGGATTGCAGCTTTCTTTTTATATCACATTTGTTTATCAGCCCACGCAGGCGATAAGATCCTTGACTGTCTTGGCGGTGAGTATCGCCCTCTCGGAAATCTTCACCCCGAATGTGTTTTCCATATCCGACGCAACGCTCATAAGGTCGAGCGAACTCAGACCGATATCGGTTCTGAGGTTCGCCTGCTCGGTAATTTCGGCAGGGTCGATATAGACATATTCGCAGATTATTTCGGCAATCTTTTCAAGCATAACTGTCTCTCCTTTTTAAGATTAAAGTATATCGAGTATCTCGCCGAGCGTTCTGTCGGGGTTCTCCGCGCCGAGAAGCAGGGCTCGAACGGTCTTTTCATGCAGAGCTTTTATATGCTCAGAGGTTATCATATTCGTGCGGTGCATATACGAAAATTTGAAGCAGCCGCTGTGCGCGTCGTACATTGCGAAGCTGTAGAGCGGCATGATGTATCTGCCGAGGCTGTAGCCCGTGAACTCATAGTCCCAGCCGTTCATCGTGTCTTTGCCGAGCGGGAACCACGAGAACATCATCGAGGACGACGCGGCTACCGGGCTGTAATCAAACAGCTTTCTCACAAGCTCGCGGCACTCGAGATAGGGGTAATCCATGTGCCTGAACAGGGTCATCTGAAGCTCCGCCATCTTGTCGAGAGCCTCACTGAAGGTCAAACTCTCGGGCAGGACTATTCTCCACGGGAGGGGCTCGGCAAGCGTGCCGCCGGAGCGCTTCTCGCTGAGGGTTCTGCGGCGGGTGCAGAGGGTGACGAAATAAGAATCGTTCGTTCTGTAGTTTATCTTCGAGATATGCAGGCGCATTGCAAGCTGGACAAGGCACTCGGGGCTGACGCCGCTCGACTGAATGAATGCGAGTATCTTGTCACTGTCCTCTTTCGAGACATCGTATCTTGCAAGCTCCGCCTTGTCGTGTATCGGGTCGAAGCAGGACGGTGCTCTGAGGGACGGATCGTGCTTTCTTTTGCGCTCTTTTTCGAGCAACTCGGGGCCGTGAACTCCGGCATAGAGCGGATCGCCGTCCTTGAGGAAAAACTGAGTATAGAACTCCTCTTCCTCTTTCATCTTCTTTTCGTCCGCGACTATGGCGAGCTCTTTTCTTATCGTCTTTTTGTATTCGCCGAGCGGACGCGGCATGGGCTTGCCGTTTTTCAGGTGGTCATAGACTCCGAGCAGATCGGAGAAGAACACAAAGACCGCCGCGGCATCCATGCACAGATGGGTGATGTTGATATATATTCCGTAGCCGCCGTCGAACGAGCGGAAGAATATAATGCGAAAATCCTCGCCTTTCAAATGCCGTATGGGTCTGCGCGCATCAGCGGTGAGATAAGCCTGCTGTTCCTCTTCGGTCGAAAAGGTCACGACCGGCACATCGTCAACAACATATTTGTCAAGGAAATACTGATAGAACTCCCCGTGTTCTTTATAAAAGCGCAGCCTCATGCAGTCGTTGCGCTCTATTTCTATATTCAGCGCCTTTTTGAGCACATCGAAATCTATCGGCGTGTGCGTGACTATCGACATGGGTATCTGAATGACCTGCTTGTGAAAGAAGCTGTATTTGAGCATGAAGTTTATCATCTTCTGCGAGGGGATGAGCTCAAATACCTCTGTTCCTGCCTTCGGTTTCACTTTTCTCTCCTCCTCAGCCCACAACGGTTTCTTTCCTCTTTATTTTGCCGCTCGAGGTCTTTTCAAAAGGCTCATCGCGGAATCTCAGCTCCGAGACAAAATGCGAGGTCTTTGCGCCCGCGTTTATCTCGTCCATGCGGCGCTCTATCTCGGCGGGGATATCCTCTATCCCCTCCTGCTTCGCGTGCTCGAAATCGGGATATATCTCGGCGACGATGCGGTCGTTTTCGCCGTAAACCACGACCTCGTCAACTATATTCAATTTTTTGAACTTCTTCTCAATCGCCTCGGGAGAGACGTTTTCGCCGCTCGAAAGGATTATCAGATTCTTGACTCTGCCGGTGATGAACAGCTGCCTGTCCTCGGTGACATAGCCAATATCGCCCGTCCTGAACCAGCCGTCCTCGGTGAACATCTGCGCCGTCTCCTCGGGCATTTTATAATAGCCGAGCATAATTGTCGGAGTCTTTATCTGAATCTCGCCGTTTTCGGTGCGGACATCGCAGATATTTATAACTCTGCCGACAGACTCAGTTGAAACACCTCTGTCGGGCACGGAGATGCGGCAGCCGACCTCGGTCATGCCGTAGCCCTGGCGGAGCATTATGCCGAGCTTGTCATATTCCTCGACGAGCAGCGGATCGAGATATGCGCCGCCCGAAACTATCCAGTTGAGGTTCTTACCGAGAACGATTTTTGCCGCCTCGGCGGGAGTGATATCCGGATTTTTCGCCGCGGTTATCTTTATGCGCTGGAGCAGATGCTGAGCTATCATCGGAACGACGCGCATGGCGTTGGGCTCAAAGCGCTGAAGATTCGGGACGATATCGCTGAGATTGCCGTTGAGGCAGACCTGAACGCCGTCGCACAGGTTTTTCAGATAGTCGCCCGAGAAGCAGTAGATATGGTGCATCGGGAGCACCGAGAGGGTCGAGGTACGCTCGCTGAAAATATTAATATATTCTTTGTACATAATGTTGCCAACGAGGGCGTTGGTCGAGAGCATAACGCCTTTTTTGACCCCGGTCGTGCCGGAGGTGAATATTATGACCGCGCACTTGTCGGGATCGACTTCGTAGTCGGAGAGGGGCGCGTATTCGCTCGCCGCCGAATATTTTTCATAGATACCAGCGAAGAAGTTCTCGTCCGAGAGGTCGACCGCATGCTTTATCTTCGGGCAGTTTGCCATGACCTCGCCGACATTCTCGGAAAATGTGCTGTCATAGAGCACCATATCGATATCCGCGCGGTCAAAAAGCTCCGACGCTTCTTTAGCGGATATATCGGGCGCAAACGGTACAACGACGCTGCCACTCATGAGTATTCCGGTGATACAGGTTATGTACTCGTAGTTCGTCTTGCTGACAACGGCGACATGCATGCCCTCTTTCGATATGTTTCTGATCCAGCGGCAGACCGCTTCGCTGTCCGTTTTGACGCGGACATAGCTGCGCTCTTCGACCGCGCCGTTTCGCACGAATTTTATGAATATCTCTTCTCCATACTTCTCCGCCGAAGCGCATAACAGCTGTCTGACGCTCGGCGTTGCATTTTTCTTTTCCATTTCTCCTCCGTGATGTTCCGTCATTTTGGCTCCGCCCCGCGCGGAATATATTTTCCGCTACAAAAGGGTATAAGCCTAGATGAATTTAATTTATAACAGTGCATAAGCAAAGTCAATATAAGGCGCGGTTAAGTTTGGTTAAAAAAAGTTAAATTTGTATTGCATTTATAAAGTTTAAATAAACGCCAAAAATGCAAAAAGCCAAAAGTGCTTATATATCAAGGCTTCCGGAGATAAAAAAGGCTGTTCCGAAACGGAACAGCCTGAAAATACGATGTTATATTCTGTTTATTTTTCGGCCTTTTTCGAGCGCAGGGCGAGCAGGATAATATGAAATATCAGCTCAGCCGCGGGGATTGCAAAAAGGATAGCAAAATAGAGCGTGTTGTTCGTTTTGAACGGGGCGGCGATGCCGAAGCTCGGCGGGAGAAACGCCATCATGAAAAGATAGGATACGCTCATCCAGTCGCTGTAAGCAAAATACATCAGCAGAGCAAACATCGAACACACGAGCGAAATCGACCAAAACACAATTCCGACAACAAGCGGCCGCTTGTTCATACGCTTATATAGGACATAGACAAACGCCGCGAGAAGGAACAAACCCGCCGTTGCAAAACCCGGCTTTCTGCTGCCGAAGCTGTCCGTCATATGCGCAAAATTGAAAACAACGCAGAGCACATAGGTTATCACAAGAATTATCGTCAGTATCACACTTTTGGGGTTGACCTTTTTCTTCATGGTGACGCTCCTTTTTACCGATATTTACAAAATAACTTTACAATATCTGGAGCGTTTTGTCAACACCGTTTTGCTCTATTTTCAGCACATTTTCTATCATTATTTTTCCCGCGTCGCGCAGGTTTTCAAGCTGTTTTAGCGCCTCGGTGCACGCCTGGCGCAGAGCCTCGTCATCGCCTGAGTCGAGATATTCCCTGAGACTATTTATGTTTATCTCGATCTCATCCATCGAGCGGTGGACGAGCAGAATGTGCAGAATCCTTTTTGAATCTCTCCATTCGCTCTCGGCTTTATCAAGCGCCTGTTCCTCTCCCTCCCCGGCATCGACGGCGGCGAGCAGGGATTTGAGATCCGTTATCAGCTCACCGGTCTTTTTTGAAAATATGAACTGCGCGCCGATGCTCATAGTCAGAGTCAGGGCGAGCAGAACAAGTGCCGTCGCAAAGCGTTTCATACTTTTTTCTCCTTTTCGACTATAACAGCGTTTTTGTCGCGGTCAACGGTCATTATCAGCACATCTTCGACCGTCAGCCCCTTTGCCCTGAGCAGGCGTTTGAGTTCTCTGTCGTTCATGCTGCAGTCGTCGTAGTGCTCGCGTATCACTTTTCCGTCGCTGACGACAAGGCACGGCATGCCGGGATCTGGCAGCGAGAACTGCAAAGTCTTTGCGGTCAGCGCATTTTCATCGGGCTTGAGCATGACCGAGAGCTTGCCGTTCGTCTCAAGCACGGCATAGCCGACTGTCGAGATATCAAAAACATCCTTTTGCCGCAGCGCCGTCAGAAGATCGTCAACGGTATAGCGCAGGCGTTTTATCTCTTTTTGATCGATCTTGCCGTCGCGTATGACTGTCACAGCGTTGCCCTCGAGCAGCCTGCGTGCGCCGCGGCTCTTCATGGAAATGACCGAGCTGATTATCTCGAACGCCACGAGCAGAAGCACCGCGACGACGGAATTGAGCAGCGGGATATCCGTATCCTGCATAGGTATAGCCGCGATTTCGGAGAGCAGAATAGTTATAACAAGTTCAGACGGCTGAAGCTCGCCAATTTGCCTTTTGCCCATTATTCTGACCGCCGCAGTCGCCAGAACATATAATATAAAAATCCTCAGTATCGTCAGAACCATTTTTCTACCTCCGTAAATGCTATATACAGTAGTTTTTCTTGTATTTGCATCTTTATCCGATTGACCGAAAAAAGATTTATGTGTATAATATGTGTGCAGTAAAATCGGAAGTGATTTGATATAATATGAAAAAATATATAATGGGTATAGACATCGGCGGAACAAAGTGCGCCGTTCTGCTCGGCAGAGCGCAGGGAGACGCCGACGATATTATTATCGACAAGCTCCGCTTTGAGACGCGGGTCGGGCGCGGCTGGCGCGCCGTGACGGAGGAGCTGCTCGACAATGTTGAAGAGATAATAAAAAAGAACGCCCTCTCCCCCGAAGATATTCTCTGCGCGGGGATAAGCTGCGGCGGTCCGCTCGACAGCAGGCGCGGAGTTATTCTTGCGCCGCCGAATCTCCCCGACTGGGAGTGCGTGCCGATAGTCGACATGATTGAAGAGCGGTTCGGGTTCGACGCGTATTTACAAAACGACGCGAACGCCTGCGCGCTCGCCGAATGGAAGTTCGGCGCAGGAAAGGGACTTCGCAACATGATATTTTTAACGTTCGGCACGGGCATGGGCGCGGGACTGATACTCGACGGCAAATTGTACAGCGGCACAAACGACATGGCGGGCGAAGTCGGGCACATGAGAATCGCCGCGGACGGACCCATAGGCTACGGCAAGCGCGGCTCGTTCGAGGGATTTTGCAGCGGCGGCGGAATAGGTCGACTCGCGCAGGAGATGGCGAGAAAGACGCTCGAAAACGGCGGGAGCACTCTGATGTGCAAAACCGCCGAGGATATTGAAAATATAACGGCAAAATCCGCCGCCGAAGCCGCAGAGAACGGCGACGAGACGGCGAAAGAAGTATACAGAATATGCGGAGAAAAGCTCGGCGAAGGGCTCGCGATACTCGCCGATATACTCGACCCGCAGGCTATAATAATCGGAAGCATCTTCGCCCGCTCCGGGCATCTTCTGAAAGGCAGCATGGAAAAGGCACTGCACCGTGAGGCTCTGAGCCAGACTGCCGGATGCAGGATAATCCCCGCGGGACTCGGCGAGAAGATAGGCGACCTCGCGTCGCTCGGAATCGCGCTCGATGCCGCGGCAAACGGAGGAAAAGCATGAACAGGGAAAAGGAAATTTTTGAAGAGCTCTTTGTCCGCTACCCCGCTCTTGAGGGAATCAGAGAAGACATCAAGAGCGCCTATGATGTTATCTGCGCCTGCTTCGACCGCGGCGGCAAGCTGCTCATCTGCGGCAACGGCGGAAGCGCGGCGGACGCGCAGCACATAGTCGGCGAGCTGATGAAAGGCTTTCTGCTCAAGAGAGAGCTGACCGACGAACAGAGACAGGCTTTTTTGGAAATAAAGGACGGCGAATATCTCGCGAACCATCTTCAGGGCGCACTGCCCGCAGTTGCGCTGAGCGCGCATGAGGGGCTGAACACAGCATTTGCAAACGACATAGCCGCCGATATGATATTCGCTCAACAGGTCTGGGCATACGCATCGTCGAGCCCCGACGCGCTCATTGCGCTGAGCACCTCCGGCAACTCCGCGAACGTTGTCAACGCAGTGAAGGTCGCCAACGCCATGGGGATCGAGAGCATCGGCATAACCGGCGAAAAAATGAGCCTCATGAGCGAGATGTGCACGGTCTGCCTGCGCCTGCCGGAGACCGAGACGTTCAAAGTCCAGGAGCTGACTCTCCCCGTCTATCACGCCCTGTGCGCGATGGCGGAAGCGACATATTTCAACAAGTAATTTATTTTGAAAGGACATAAATAAATGGTAAATTCTATTCCGAGAGCGGAGCATCCGAATCCGCAGTTTGAAAGAGAAAGCTGGCTCAACCTCAACGGAGAATGGGAGTTCGAAATTGACAACAGCGTCAGCGGCAGAGAGCGCGGACTCCAGAATGCGGAGCATCTGAGCTCAAAGATCATAGTCCCGTTCTGCCCCGAGAGCCGTCTTTCCGGCGTTGAGAACACCGATTTCATGAACTGCGTGTGGTACAGACGCGACATCGAAATCAGCGAAAGCGAGCTTGAGGGCATAGTCATACTGCACTTCGGCGCGGTCGACTATGACGCAACAATCTACATAAACGGCAAAGAGGCAATGCACCACAAGGGCGGCTATGTCTCGTTTGCCGGGGACATCACGAAGTTCCTCAAAGCCGGCAAAAACTCAATAGCGGTCGAAGCGCGCGACGATGTGAGAAATCCGCTCATTCCGCGCGGCAAGCAGAGCGAGCGCCTTCATTCGCACGACTGCGACTACACCCGCACGACGGGTATCTGGCAGACTGTCTGGGTAGAATTCGTGCCGAAGAGCTACATAAAGAGCATCAAGCTCTTCCCGAATCCCGAGAGCTCTTCCGTCGCTTTTTCATGCGAGCTCTGCGGCAGCGGCGAGCTCGGAATAGATGTTCTCTACGAGGGCAAACTGGTCGGCAGATACGACTGCAAAAATGCGGCAGGCTGCGTCAGCGGTGACATGAAGCTCATTGAAAAACACCTGTGGGAGGTCGGCTGCGGCAGGCTCTATGATCTTGTCATCACCTTCGGCGACGACACCGTCAAGAGCTATTTCGGTCTGCGCGATGTCCGCCTTGACGGCTTTAAGTATCTCATCAACGGCAAGTCCGTTTTCCAGCGCCTTGTGCTCGACCAGGGCTTCTACCGCGACGGAATATACACCGCTCCCGACGACAGCGACATGATAAAAGATATAGAAATATCCCTTGCCGCCGGCTTCAACGGAGCGAGACTGCATCAGAAGGTTTTCGAGCAGAGATTCCTCTATCACTGCGACCGCATGGGCTATTTGGTATGGGGCGAATACCCGAACTGGGGACTTGACTACTCAGCTCCCGACGCGATTTACGGCATTCTGCCCGAGTGGTGCGAGGAGGTCGAGCGCGACTTCAATCACCCGTCGATAATCGGCTGGTGCCCGTTCAACGAAACCTGGGACTACGCAGGCCGCGAGCAGAGAGACGAACTGCTTGAGGCAGTCTATAAAATCACAAAACAGCTCGACAGCACCCGCCCGTGCATCGACACAAGCGGAAATTTCCATGTTATGAGCGATATCTTCGACGTTCACGACTATGAGCAGGATCCGAAGATATTCAAAGAAAATTACGATAAGCTCGTCTCGGACGGCACTCTGTTTGACAGGCACGACAGCCGCCAGAAATACGCGGGCGAGCCCACCTTCGTCAGCGAATACGGCGGCATAAAGTGGGTCGTCGGCGAGCAGGACGAAAATGCCTGGGGCTACGGCAACGCGCCAAGGACAGAGAATGAGTTTATCGAGAGATACAGAGGGCTCACCGAAGCCCTTCTCGGCAACGAGCTGATGTTCGGCTTCTGCTACACGCAGCTCTACGACATAGAGCAGGAGCAAAACGGACTTTACACTTACGACCGCGAGCCGAAGTTCGATATGACCGTGTTTCACGGAATAAACAGCGCAAAGGCCGCGATCGAAGAATAAGAAACAGGAGATAATAACAGTCAAATGTCAAATTCGACCCGCTCGGGTTTCTACAAAAAAATGTTTTCTTTGGCGATACCCATCGCCCTCCAGCAGCTGCTGACCTCATGCGCTCAGCTCGTCGATACCGCAATGACCGTGGGACTCGGCAACGTCAGCACGGCGGCGATAGGTGTCGCGGGACGCTGGGGCTTCCTTTTGAACCTCGCCCTGTTCGGAATAAGCTCCGGCGCGGCGACAATGACGGCGCAGTTCTGGGGCATAAACGACAGACGGAGCATCCGCCGCAGCTACGGCATAGGGCTCATACTCGCGCTTGCCGTGGGTGCATTATACACTGTATTGGTGCTCGCAATCCCGGAGCAGATGATGCGCGTTTTCACCTCCGAGGAGGAGGTCATAGCCGCCGGAGTGCAGTATTTGCAGGCCGTTGCGCCCTACGGAATTTTTGTCGCCATCTCGCTTGTCACGAGCACCGTCATGCGCTCGACCGAGGACGTTCACACGCCGCTTGTCTGCTCGATAGCGTCCGTTGCGACAAACACCGTGCTCAACTACATTCTCATATACGGCAAGCTGGGCTTCCCCGCGCTGAAGCTTCGCGGTGCGGCGATAGCGACGGCCATAGCCATGGTCGTTCAGGCGGTGCTGCTCTTTGTGATAGGCAACGCGAAAAAGAATATCATCCATGCACCGATCGGCGAATTTTTCAAGAAGGATATTGAATTTTTCAAGAAGTTCCTGCGTGTCTGTGTCCCGATAATGCTCAATGAGCTGCTCTGGGGAATAGGCACCAATGTCTATGCCATGGTTTATGCGCGTCAGGGCAGCGAAAACTACGCCGCATACACGATATTCAGCTCGATAGAACAGATAGCCTTCGTCTTCTTCGTCGGCATTTGCCACGCCTGCTCGATAATGACAGGCAAGGCGGTCGGCGCCGGCAAGGTGGATGAGGCCTACTCCATGGGCAAGCGGTTCATAAAGCTCGTTCCCCTGCTCGGAGTGCTGACGGGAGTCGCCATGATATTCCTGCGCAATCCGCTGCTGCGGATACTGCCCATTGAGACGGAGGGCGCTCGGCAAATGACGTCGACGCTCCTGCTCATCTACTCGCTGTGGATAGGAGTCAGAAACATCTCGTATGTCTGCGTGGTCGGCATATTCAGAGCCGGCGGAGACACGAAAATAGGAATGTTCCTCGACATAGGCGCGCTGTTTTTATTGAGTATACCGATAGTGACCACGCTCGGATTTTTGACAGACGTTCCGTTCTATGTGCTGATAATTGCGATGTATATCGCGGAGGACACGCCGAAAGCCGTACTCTGCCTGATAAGATTCAAGAGCCGAAAATGGATAAAGCAGCTGACCGCCGCGGACTCCGCGCCGCCGGTTCTCGGAGAGGACCCGGAGATAGAGATAGAAGAAGCGGACGAGCTGAAAAATTATCGGCAGTAAAATATAATCATAAAAGTAAGCGACCCCGCCGGGTAAAGTCAACCGGCGGGGTCATCTATTTGGGGGAAAATAGAGGTGGAGGTATCGTATTATATTTCGGTCTGCACGCCGATAAACAGCGGCAGGTTCGTTTCGGTGTCCACTATCATATAGACAAACGGACGGTTGAGGCAAACGGGATTTATCGCCGGCATGCTCATTTTGCTGATGCCGACAAGCGTCGCCGCGGCGGCACGCGTGCCCTCCTGATCGACTTCGATAAAAGTCTTGTGCATCACGGTGCCGATATAAGCGCCGTCGTTTTTGTCTATGAGCGAAGAAAAGTCGGCAGATTTGCGGTCAAACGCATCTTCTATGCCCATCTTTCTGAGCGTGTCGATAAGCTGCGTGCTGTACTCCGCCTTGAACTTTGGCATTTTCACATCGACTTCTTCGTTTTTCTTGGCGGACGAGAATATTTTCATCAGCTTTTCGCCACTGAGAGAGGCTATATAGTCATCGATGTTCACATCTTCATCCGGCAGCAGCGCCGCGAAAGCGAAGCGGCCGTTCTTATAGGGCTTCATGAATCCGACCGCGTCGCTGTCCGAAAGATATACACTTTCGGTCGAACACATAAATTCGGTTTTCTTCGATTTGCCGGAATATGAATTGAACTCAAGCTTTTCGATATCGTCGTTTGTGTACGGAGTCTCCCACTTTGCTTCAAACGCAACGGCGTTTATGAGCATCATAACGGCGTCTCTATCGGCATCTTCGATTATCTTCGGTATCATGCCGTCAGTGTTTTTCTTAACCCATGAGTTGATGCTGCTGACGGTCTTTTTGCTCGACAGCGGGGCGGAGAAAATCTGCGCGGAGTAGCTGTCCACCGCCTTTTGCAGAAAAGCCTGCTTTGCTTCAACGCTGCTGTCCGTCCAGACGGAATTTGCGATTTTCAGCTCGTCGCTCTCGGTCAGAAAGTCGCAGTAGGCGCGCATATATTTATTGAGCGCATCGCGGTCTAATCCGCCGAGCGCTCGCTCAAGCTGAACGAGAGTCTCACCCTCCGCGCCGTTTTGCACCAGCGCGAGCGCGGTAAGCACGGACAGCGGCGACACAAGCGTCGTCTTGCCCTTTGAATAGTTATCTTTGAAAAGCTCTGTCGCAAACGATGAGGCGGCGGCTTTAAATTCGTCGTCGGGGGCTTTTGAGGCGGATTCGTTCTTTGAAATCCCCTCGGTCAGGTCGCGTACAGCGCCGCTTTTCACGCTCTTGTTATGAACTTTTCCCACGGTCTTTCCGCAGCCGGAAAACGGTAAAATACAGGCGGCAAGCGACAGAACGCTCATGAAAACAGCCAGCATTTTCTTGACTTTCACGGGCGCACCTCCTTAAATATCCGTCTGCGCGCCGATAAAGAGCGGCAGATTGGTCCGGGTATCTATTATCGCATAGACAAACGGTTTTGTGAGCCTCACTTCCTTCGGCTGTTCGACAGGCATTGCCGCGCTCTTTCCTGCGATAACGGCAGTCGCCGCTCCGGCGCGTGTGCCCTTTTCGGCAACCTCGATAAAGGTCTTGTGAATAACATCGCTTATGTAAATATTTTCGTTCTTCAATGTAGCCATGGACGAGAAGTTTGCCCTGTTCCCGTCAAACGCCGTGCTCATGCCCATTTTCTTGAGAGTGTCGACGAGCGAGTTGCTGTATTCGCACTTGAACTTCGGCATCTGCGTGTTGACCCGAGTATTCTTTCTCGAATTCAGCGCACCGAGAAATCCCTTTCCCGTCAGCGAGGCGATATAGCTGTCGATGCTCGTTCCCTCGTTCGGCAAAAGCGCGACAAAGGCAAACTTGCCGCCCTTATAATATTTGACAAAGCCCGTGGCATTCTCGGTCTCGATATATTCCGTCTCCTGCGAATACATATATTCCGCCTTGACGAGATTGCCCTTGGCATTTTTGAACGTGCCCTCGCGCACACAGTTGTCGGTATAGGGGTCATCCCACTCCGCCTCGAGGCAGAGCGCGTTCATGAGCACCATGACCGTGAGGGGGTCGAACTCGTCGACCAGCTTCTTTATCATGCCGTTCGTGTTTTTGTTCACCCACGAATTTATCTCGTTTACGGTATTTTTTCTTGTGAAATCCGCTTTATACGCCTGAGCGGAATAGAAATCCGCATTTTTCTGGAGAAACGCCCTCTTGACATCGAGCTTGCTGTCGACCCATATGGAATTGGCGCATTTGAGTGCGCTGTCCTTGCCCGCGACTGCGGCGAGATATGCGTTCATATATGCGTTTAAAGTATCGCGGTCGAGCCCGCCGAGAACCTTCTGCATCTCGGAGAGGGTCTTGCCCTCTGCGCCGTTTTGCGTCATGGCGAGCGCGGTGAGCACGGAGAGAGGCGAAACGAGGGTGTTCTTGCCGGACTTGTATTCATCCTTGAAAAGATCAAGCGCAAACGACGCGGCGACATTCGCAAAGCGGCTGTCCGGCTTTTTTGATGCGCCCTTGCCCTTGGTTATGCCCTGCATGAGATCCTGCGCGGCGGCGCCTTTATTGCCCTTGTCAGTCGCGGTGATAGAAGTATCGCCGTCCTTTGTCGGCGTGACGGTGGTGTCATCTGTAGTCTGCGATGTCCGCGATGTTCCGGAATCCGGCTTTTTTGCACACGCTGCGAGCGGCAGCATGACGGCGGCACAGAGCAGAAGAGCCGCTAACCTTTTGAGTTTCATTTCTTTCCTCCCCTTTTTGTTCATGCGTCCCTGAGGACGACGTTTGTAAAATGCTTGTTATACACGGTCAAAATCATATGGCATCCGGTTTCCCGTTCGCTCTCCGACTTTTTGAGCGAAATGGTGAGCGTACCGTTTGAACTTGCAGCGCAGTCCGCCAAATCATATTCGCAGTCCGCGGTTATTATCACAACGGTGTTGTTTTTAAAATATTCATCGTCCCTGCCCGAAAGCTCAGATTTCAGCTCTTCGCTCAGAGTTCCGTATTTCTCCTGCACTGCGAGATATTCCGCGAGCTTTTCTTGGTTGCTTATTACTATTGCATCTGGCGTGCCGTTGCTTTTTTCTTCTTTCTTGTCGGGGAAAGCCCTGAAATCATAGCTGAGGCGGTTGAAGTCACCTTTTTTGTCGCCGTCAACCGTTGTCACGGCCGCCCCGTGATTTTCGGTCGGCACAACACTCGAACCGGATTTAACAGAACCGCTTGAAATATCTGTCGCGATATCGGGCTGCTGATAACATTCCTGATCCTCACTCGTCAGCGGCGCGGACTTGTATCCCTCTGGGATGCCCTCGGTCTGAACATAATTCTCGGCATTTATCGGCTGCTCGGCGGGCATGGCGTCTTTCATAGAGAACGATGTTGAATGATAAACTGCTGCGGTGGCGGCGGTCAGTGCAATAACAAAGCACGGCACGGCGGTCATTATCACGCGGTTGCGTTTTTTTATTCTCGCGCGTTCCTTTGAAGCGCGCGCATAAACTTCATTTTTGAATTCCTTATCGGTCTTCATAGCAAAAGCCCTCCTTTTCAAGCTCGGTTTTAAGCGCCTGCTTCGCCCTGTAGAGGAGATTCGCAAGCTGCTTTTTGCTTTTGCCCATAATTTTTGCCGCACCGTCGCCGTCCACTTCCTCAAAATAGACAAGATACAGCACAGTTCTGTAATCATTGTTGAGCCTATCCATACACTCACGCACAGTTTTCGCGTCCTCGCCCCTGTAAAAAGAGTCTATCGCTCTCTCGTCCCAAATCTCTTCTCCCTCGTCATACACGGTGCGCTTTTTGCGGAGAAAATCTATCGCCTTGTGCCGCGCGACGGAATATATGTAGGTTTTGAACGAGCTTTTGAAGCGAAAACGCCCTGGGTGCACGAGAATTTCGACAAAGGTATCCATAGCTATATCCTGCGCCTCTTCGGCGGAGCGGACATAACCTTTGATGAAAAATATCAGTCTGTCTCGATAGGCGTCCATGAGTTCATCAAACGCACTTTGATCGCCTTCGATAAAACGGCGGTAGCTACTCTCACCGTTGTCCATCGGATCAATCCTTTCAGGGCGGCGTCCCGCCTTTCACTTATACTGTCGCAGAAGTCTGCGGATTTTCTCACCTGTTTTGGAAAAAATTTTAAAAAAGCGCGGAGGTGCAAGAAAAGCCTCCGCGCTCTGTTATTCAGTTGACTCCGGGCGCAATGAAGCCCTCGCCGAGGATTTCGCCCGCCTCGGTGATGATTATAAACGTATCGGTATCTATCTGCCTGATTATCTTCGTCAGCTGGGGCACCTCGTTTTTCTTCACGGCGCAGACGACCATGTTCTTCTCCTTGCCAGTATAGCCGCCCTTGACCGGCAGGATGCTGACTCCCCTGCCCATCTTTGAAGTTATCGCATCGGATATCTCCTGCGCGTGCTCCGTCACGGCGAGCAGCAGCTTGCCGCTGCCGGTGCCGTAGAGAATATAATCGAGCAGACGGGAGTTGACGAAAATAACTATAACCGCGTACATAGCGGACTCGATGGAGCGGAAAACGACCGCGCCGAGAATAACTATTATCGCATCGGCAGCCATAATGACCTTGCCTATCTGAATGTGCGGGAACGCCTTGTGGACGAGACGGCCGACGATATCGGTGCCGCCAGTAGTCGCGCCGCGCATGAAGACAATCGCCAGCCCCGCGCCCGTGCAGACGCCGCAGAATATTGCCGCCAAAATCTTGTCGCCGGTATAGGTCGGTAAGAATTTGCTGAAAAGATCGAGCGTGGCAGAGAGAATCACCGTCACCCACATCGTCTTTGCAACGAAGCGCCAGCCGATGAAAATAAAGGCTAAGATCATCAGCGGAACATTGAGCAGAAAGTTCGCCGTGCCGAGCGGAATGAATTCGAAAAGATGGTTGACTATTATCGCAAGACCCGTCGTGCCGCTCTGCGCGATGCTGTTGGGCAATGCAAACGCCACAACGCCTATCGAATAGAGCGAACAGCCGACTATCCAGCAGATATTGTCTATTACCGCCCCTGCCACTTTCTGTCCCGTTGTTTTCGGCGCGGTGGAAAACCTTTTTTCAAGCCGCCTTTTGCGCCGCTCGTATGGGGTCAGTGCCTCTTTCTTTCTGCTTTTCCTGTTCATCACTTCACCTCGTCAGCCTTTTCGGCATTGGAAATATGTTCAAACAGTTCTTCAATCCTCTTATCCTGCCCGCTGAGGTAGAGCCAGCCGAACAGCGCTTCGAGACCCGTTGCGCTGTGATATTCGGCGGAGCTTGCGCTCTTAGGGACTCTGCCGGTATGTGCGTTTCTGCCGCGCCGATAGATATCGGCTTCGTGCTCAGTCAAAACAGGCGCTATGACCTGCGCAGCCCTCGCCTGAGCGGCGGCACAGACCCGCTTCGCCGCAAGCGGATGCAGCTTGCCGACGGGGCGGTTCGCCTGCATGACAAGATTGCCCCTGACGAGCAGGTCAAACACCGTATCGCCTATAAACGCGAGAGTCAGCGGACTGAGCAAATCGGGATCGGTATTTTTCAGTTCTTCGCTTATTCCTATCAAATGAGAAGCCTCCGTTACGGCATATAGTCGAACTCGAGATCGTAAATTTCAACGGTGTCGCCCTGCTGGATACCCATGCTTTCGAGCTTGTCAAGTATGCCGCTCGAATGCAGCACGCGCTGGAAATACTGGAGCGACTCATAGTCGTCCATATCGGTGCGCTGAAGTATCTTGAGCAGCCACGGAGCCTCGACGATAAACACGCCGTCCTCCTCGCGCACGGTAAAGCCCGTATCTTTCTGCCGCTCGAACATCTCGACGGGTATCTCCTGCGCCTCATAGCGTCTTATAGGCGGCAAAGTCTTGAGCCGTTTGGCAACTGCGTTTACGACTTCGGAGGTGCCCTCCTGAATCGGCGCGCACATGGTATAGAACTCATAGCCGCGGGAGGTGAAATACTCGCGCAGGTGCTCAATCTGAGCGTCGTCCGCCATGTCTATTTTATTCGCTGCAACGATCTGCGGAAGCTTTGAAAGCTCGGGGTCGAACTTTTCGAGCTCTGCGTTTATCTTCTCAAAATCCTCTATCGGGTCTCTGCCCTCGCTGCCCGCCGCGTCGATTATGTGCAGGAGCATACGGCAGCGCTCGACATGGCGCAAAAATTCGTGGCCGAGACCGACGCCGTCGCTCGCGCCCTCAATGAGTCCGGGAATATCCGCGACGACAAAAGACTCGCCCTCGCCCATGGTGACAACGCCGAGGACGGGAGTTATGGTTGTGAAATGATAGTCCGCGATTATTGGCTTTGCCTCGCTGACGACCGAGATAAACGTTGACTTGCCGACATTCGGGAAACCGAGCAAACCGACATCGGCAAGAAGCTTCAACTCGAGAATGACCTCCCACTCCTCACCGGGAGTGCCGCTCTTTGCAAAGCGCGGTGTCTGGCGGGTCGGGGTCTTGAAATGGGTGTTGCCCCAGCCGCCGCGGCCGCCCTTTGCGGCAACGAACGAGGTCTTTTCGGACATATCCGCCATAACGGCGTTCGACTCCGCCTCGCGGATTATCGTTCCGCGCGGAATCTTGATGACAAGGTTCTCGCCGTTCTTTCCGCGCCTGCGTCCGCCGTCGCCGCGCTTTCCGTCGGGGGCGGTATATTTTCTCTTATAGCGGAAATCTGCAAGGGTCGCGAGGTTATCGTCAACTTCGAATATGATATCTCCGCCCTTGCCGCCGTCGCCGCCGTCGGGACCGCCGGACGCGACATATTTCTCGCGGTGGAAAGTCACCGCGCCGTCGCCGCCGTTTCCGGCTTTGATTTTGATTTTTGCAATATCTACAAACATAGAAGTTCCTTTACTTTTGTTTTCTTTTCGGGTTTATCTGCCCTCGCGCGCCGCCTTTATGTTTTCGACAAACTTGCGTGCGGTGTCGGTGATGCGCTGATAGTCACCGGTCTTTGCGCCTGCGGTCAGCGAGCTGCCCGCGCCGACTGCGACTGCGCCCGCCTTAATCCAATCGGCGGCATTATCGACATCGACTCCGCCGGTCGGCATCATCTTCGCGTAGGGTATCGGTCCTCTTATAGCCTTGATTATCTTCGGGCCGAAGACATCGCCGGGGAATACTTTGAGTATATCCGCGCCCGCCTCCATGGCGGCGACAGCCTCTTTGACGGTCATTATACCGGGCATGACGGCAACTCTGTAGCGGTTGCACATCTTCACGGTCTCGGGGTCAAAATAGGGGCTGACAACGAAGTTTGCGCCGGAGAGCATGGCTATTCTCGCGGTCGGCGCATCCATGACCGTGCCTGCGCCGAGAATCATCTGCTCGGGCGTGTAGCGCTTTGCAAGCTCCTCGATAACCTTATCGGCATGGGGAACGGTGAAAGTAAGCTCGATAGCCGCGACGCCGCCCTCGATGCACGCATCGGCGATTCTGCTCGCCTGATCGGCACTCTCCGCTCTTACGACCGCAACGATGCCGCAGTCCTGTATTTTAGTCAGTATTTGTTCTTTGTCCATTTTTATCTTCCTCTCTTATCTCTGAACTCTTGCGCCTGCGCCGTTCATAACGGCTTCGACCTCGCGTTTACTTGCCATTGAAGTGTCGCCCGGGGTGGTCATCGCCAACGCACCGTGCGCTATGCCGCAGTTGACTGCATACCGGGGATCGCCCTCGGTCATCAGACCGTAGATGAGACCCGATGCGAACGAATCGCCGCCGCCGACGCGGTCGAATATCTCGAGCGAATCGAGCTTCATGCCCTCATAGAGCTTGCCGTCCGCCCAGCAGATAGCGCTCCAGTCGTTGACCGTTGCGGTCTTGACGGTTCTGAGCGTTGTTGCAACAACCTTGAAATTCGGATATACCTTAACGGCGTTTTCGATCATCTTGCAGTAGCCGTCAACATTGAGCTTCTTGAGTCCCGCGTCGTTGCCCTCGACCTCAAGACCGAGGCAGGCGGTGAAATCCTCCTCGTTGCCTATCATAACATCGATATATTTGGCTATTTCGCGGTTGACCTGCTGCGCCTTCTCCTGACCGCCGATACCCTTCCAGAGCGACGGACGGTAGTTGAGGTCATAGGAGACGACGGTGCCGTATTCCTTCGCCTTTTTGACTGCGGCGATAACGGTCTGCGCGCTCGTCTCGGACAGAGCGGCAAAAATTCCGCCCGTGTGCAGCCAGCGGACGCCGAGCTTACCGAAGATATAGTCCCAATCAACATCCTCGGCTCTGAGCTGAGATGCCGCAGTATTGCCTCTGTCAGACACGCCGACGGCTCCGCGGATTCCGTAGCCGCGCTCGGTGAAGTTGAGTCCGTTTCGGACGTTTCTGCCGATGCCGTCATAGCTCATCCATTTTATAAACGAGGTGTCGACTCCGCCCTGGAGAATGAAGTCCTCTATGAGCCTGCCGACCTCGTTATCCGCGAGGGCGGTTATGACTGCGGTGCGAAGTCCGAAGCAGCGGCGCAGTCCGCGCGCGACATTGTATTCTCCGCCGCCTTCCCAAGCGGTGAAAGATCGCGAATTCTTTATTCTGCCCGCGCCCGGATCGAGGCGGAGCATTATCTCGCCGAGAGATATTTCATCAAACATGCAATCCTCGGGTCTTTTGAGTTCAAGCTGCATAAATTATACTTCCTTTCCTGCCGGATATATTGATGCGGTATTCCCGCGTGGCTTTCATACATAGTTAGTATACGACGAAAACGCAATTTTTACAATAACAAACGCCAAAAAGAGCAGAAAAATCCCCCGGTTTGAAAAATTAAAACCGAGGGATTTGAAATCATATGCTGCGCAGCGTTATATCTTTTTATAAGTGAGCACGCTGAACTGCGCGCTGACGGTGAGCGAGCTCAATTTTTCGAGCTTCTCCCTGTCCTGCTGCGAGGTTTTGTAGCAATAGGGAGTCATATTGAAAAGGTCGGTTATATCCTTCCCGCTTTCGAGCGCAAAAGTATAGCATATCTTCTCTTCACCGACGAGGCGGAAGCCCTCGATATCATGCGGCGGAACTTCGTTCTCATACGGCGCGTCATACACGGCGCTTTTGAGCTCCCACAAATGCTTTTCAAGCGGTATTGCTTTGACGAATACACCGTCTTTTTTGAGCACGCGCGAAAACTCCTGCGGGCAGGCGGGCGCGAAGATATTCACGAGCGCATCGCATTCGCCGTCGCCCACGGGCAGCTTATATATGCTCGCCACGGCGCGTTCAACTCCGCAGTTTTTCGGCGCTTTTTCGAGCGCGTATTTTGAGATATCCACGCCGAGCACTTGCGGCTCAAGTCCCGATTCATCGAGCCTGCTTTTAAAATACGAAGTATACCAGCACTCGCCGCAGCCTGCATCGAGCAGAGTGCCGCCGCGCGGGAAATCCGCCGAAAGAGCTTCATAAACGGCCTCGCGCAGAGGCGTATAGAAGCCCTTTGAAAGGAAATCGCGCCGCGCGTTTATCATCAGGCGGTCGTCGCCGTGGCGCTTTGCGCCCGATGAGTTGCTCATCAGCAGATTCACATAGCCTTTTGCGGCGATATCAAAGGTGTGCCCTTGCGGACACACCCATATCTTTTCTTCTTTTTTCAGCTCCTGCGAGCATACGGGACAGCGAAAACTCATTTTGCCTGTGCAAATTCCTTTTCTGCGCCTTTGGGGGCAAACATCTCATTGACATTGTTCTTGCCCTTATGATGATAAGGCGCTATTTTAAGTATGATATAAAACGGCACTGCGCCGAGGGTATTGAAAACTATGTCGGTCATGGTGTCCATGAGAGCGAAACGCGCGGGATCTCTGGGCTTAAAGAAAGTTCTCGTATTGTTCGCAGCCTTTGCAAGCTCATACGACCAATGCTGAGAATCGCCGCCCGCTATCTGATCGAAGCTGAACTCGAAGAGCTCCCAGCAGGTGGAGATAAAGAACGAGAAGCCGAGAGCGCAGAGCAGGACTATCGGCAGATCGCACTGCTTCTTGTCGCGCTTCTGCATGGCGGTCGCGAGCTCATAGCCCATGAACACCGCCTCAGCTCCACCGAGCAGGTGGAGTATCTTATCCCACATAAAGATGGAATAATAGAAGTTCAGGAACGCGCCACCGAAGGATGCGAGCAGCAGTCCGACAGACGCAACGGTCTGGCAATAGGACGGAAGCTGGCGCAGGCAGTTCTTCTCGGGCAGAGCCTGGATTATCTCCCAAGCGAACATTCCGACGAGATTTGCAAACAGCTGAAGCGCCATCTGCGTCTTCGGCAGATCCGAGGGCGGGTTGGTAAACAGAAGGCTCACCATCGCGCCTATCATAATCAGACGGAATATCCACCATACGATGAACTCCCATTTCTTCGCGCTCGACATAAGCCGGCTGAAATAATTTTTCACAAACTTTTCCTCTTTTCTTTGTTTTTCCCTTAAACACACGAGCTAATTATAACATCTGTGAGTTTTATTTTATTCTCAATACACAATATCGGTCTTTTTTGTATTATCCGACAAAAAGCGGGTGCTCAATTTGTATATTCATACAGTTTTCAGGCGAGGGATTTCAGCAGGCGGAAGAAAATATCTTTGAAAGTCAGCGCGCGCACGGCATCGGGCGAGACGATATTATACTCCCCTATCTTCTCGTCGCCGAGGCTCAGCACCACTTTACCGAGTACCTGCCCTTTCTCGACAGGCGCCTGAACGTCGACGCAGAGCTCGACATCGGTCTTTATCTTGCCCTCCTCGCCTTTTTTGACGAGCACGCTGGCGGCTTTCGGCAGAGACGGATGAATCGAATCGACAACGCCGCCTATTACAGCGACATCGGTTATCAGCGACGGGTCTATCTCGGGCGTGACGGTCGAATAGTTTGCAAAACCCCAGTTGAGCATAGCCTTTGCGCCGTTGAAGCGGTCGTCGCTCGTCTGGCTGCCCATGACAACGGCTATGAGATGCGTGTTTCCGCGCTTCGCGCTCGCGGAGACACAGCATCCTGCCTTCGCCGTTGTGCCGGTCTTGAGCCCCGTCGTGCCTTTGTAGAACCTGACCAACTTATTCGTGTTGACAAGCTCCGTTGCGCCGCCGCGCAGGGAGTCCATCCAGATAGTTGTATAGTTCATTATGCGCTCGTGTTTCAACAGCTCGCGTGACATTATCGCGACATCCATCGCGGTGGTCAAATGGGTCGTTGTGGTGTCATCAAGACCTGTGCAGTTATCAAAATGTGTATTCTTCATGCCGAGCTGCCCGGCACGCTCGTTTATCATCGCGGTGAACGCCTCATCGCTGCCTGCGAGCAGCTCGCCCAGAGCCGTGCAAGCGTCGTTCGCGCTGTAAACAGCAGTAGCCTTGAGCAGATCATCGACCGTCATCTGCTCGCCCTCTTTGAGCCATATCTGCGAGCCGCCCTTTGAAGCGGCGGAGGCGGAGGCGGTTACGGTGTCGCTGAGCGATATCTTCCCGCTGTCGAGCGCTTCGGTCACGAGCAGAAGCGTCATTATTTTCGTGACGGAGGCTGGATAAAGTTTTTCATCGGCGTTCATGCTCATGAGCACCTTGCCGGAATCCACATCCATGAGCACCGCCGCTTTCGCCTTGACGGTGACCGGCATCGGCTCGTCGGCGAAGCTCACGCAGCAGCAAGAGAACATCAGCAGAAGAACAAGGGCGGCGCAGAGCACCGTTTTCAGCTTACGGTTCATAACATCATCTCCCGAAAATCAAAAGCGGATATAAAAACAGTATTAAAGATATATGCCGATTATCTGCATCTTAGCCCCGCGGACTTGCACAAGAGGGCGAAATGCTGTATAATTTCACTGCAAAGCTCAAAGGAAGGGCGGCTTTTGCCGCGGTGATGATATGAAGGTCGCATTCTGCACTCTCGGGTGCAAGGTCAATCAATATGAATCGCAGTCGATGGAGCAGGCGCTGATAAAGCGCGGCTTCGAATGTGTAGGGGCGAGCGAAGAGGCGGATGTCTACATAGTCAACTCCTGCACCGTAACCGCCGAGAGCGACCGCAAGACGAGGCAGAATGTGCGCCATCTGCGAAAGCTGCACCCGGACGCCGTTATAGTGCTCACGGGCTGCATGCCGCAGGCGTTCCCCGAGGACGCGCGTCTGCTCACCCAGGCGGATATCGTCACCGGCAACCGCTCGAACAAGCAGATTCCCGACATGATCGATGAATTCTTCCGCACGCGTGAGAGGATCGTTCGCATAGCTCAGCACGAAAACGGCGAAAAATTCTCGGGCGAGCTGATAAACGATTTTCGCGAGCGCACAAGAGCGACGGTCAAAATCGAGGACGGCTGCAACCGTTTCTGCTCCTACTGTGTCATTCCATATGCGCGCGGGCGCGTGCGTTCGAAGCCGCTCGAAGACATAAGAGAAGAGATATCCTCGCTCGAAAAGAAAGGCTTTTCGGAGATAGTTCTCGTCGGCATAAACCTTTCGGCATACGGCACTGACTGTGGGGCGAGCATATGCGACGCGGTCGAGCTCACCGCATCGTTCGATGGGATAAAGCGCGTGCGTCTCGGCTCTCTCGAGCCCGACCATATGACCCCGGACGTTACAAAAAGGCTGGCTGAATGCAAAAAGCTCTGCCCGCAGTTTCACATATCGCTCCAGAGCGGATGCGACAAGACGCTAAAGCGCATGAACCGCCACTACACCGCCGCCGAATACGAAGAACTCTGCACAAGGCTCAGAAGCGAGTTCGAGGACGCGACGCTGACGACGGATGTCATGGTCGGCTTCTCGGGCGAGACTAAAGAAGATTTTGAGATTTCGCGCGATTTCGTCAAGAAGATAGGCTTCGAAAAAGTCCATGTATTCCCCTATTCACGCAGGGCGGGCACGCGGGCGGCGGAGTTCCCGGATGTGGTTGAAAACGCCGAGAAAGAGCGCAGAAGCCGCGAGATGATCGCGACGGCGGGCGAGGTTCGGCATGAATTTTTAGAGAGACAAATCGGCAGAACGGTCGAGGTGCTGTTTGAAGAGAAGCTGCGCGACGGCAGCATACAGGGCTACACGGCGAACTACACGCCGGTCAGAATAAAGAGCGGCTGCACGCACGGTCTGCACAAAGTAAAAATCACCGCCTGCGGCGATGACTGGTGCGAGGGCGAGCTGATATAAAGATAAAAGCGGCACAGTAGTGTGGGACGGATATCATCTGCCCGCGAATTTTGCACAAATTTATTGGCTCGCAACTTACAAGGTTATTTTTTGCACTTTTACTATCACTTTAAACGGAGCGAGCTAACCCCTCAGTCTCGGCTTACGCCGATCCAGCTCCCCTACAGGGACGCCTGAATAGATTCTGCGATAAATTCTCATTTATCTAACCGATAAACAGTGTGCTTCAATATACTTTGCAATAACATAAAAAACCGACCTATAAACACATAGGTCGGTTTAACTTTTTATATCTGCAAAAGCAGTGCGGATATATTTATTTAAGTATCTTTCTGAGCTTGCTGCTCAGGCGCAGGCAATAGAATGTAATCAGCTTTGACAGGGCATAATCATAGAGTAAAAATGCGATTATGCCGAGCAGCGCTATCGCGGGTATCGCCCACTTGCCGAGAAAATCCGGCAGGTCGGGGTCGATGCCCATAAATTTTACCATCAGAAAATACGAAAGCGACATAACGACCGAAAAGGTCAGAATCTTTATAATATACTCGACTGCGCGCGGCGTTTTGCTCTCCAGCACGGCCTTGAGCACGGGATAATAGCCGAAAAAGACCGTGTAGATTATCGCCGCCGCTTTGTTTGGGACGACTATCAGCGACAGCAGGGACACCGCCGCCCACACGCCGAGCGCCCATTTTTTGTCAACTTCAATGACTATGACCGCGACGAACAGACCCGATATCGCGGGGAGCGCCAGCTCGAGATTCGGGATAATCGAGACTAACGCCATCAGAGCGACAGACAGCGCCGCAAAGACGGCGCTGAGAGCTATTTTGGATGTTTTCTTCATTTCGCGTTTCATATATCAGCCTCAACAGCACGGGATAAGATCGCCGCCCATGCACTCGCAGCAGCAGTCGGCGCAGAGCAGACCGGAGCAGACATCGCAGGCACTGCATCCGCTCGACGATTTGCGGGCGCTGCGGAAGCCGCCGTTCTTCGACGCGTCGAGATTTTCCTTGGCCGCCGCATATTCGCGGTTGTTGGGATCCATTCTGCACGCGCGGTCAAAATTCTCAGATGCATAGTCGAGCCAGCCGCGTCTCTGCTGAGCCGCGCCCTTGAGATAATACCACTCTGCAGCGCGATACTGCTCGGGAATTCCGTCGAGCAGAACCAATGCGTCCTCTATCCTGCCGCTGCGTATTTTTTCGCGTATATCGGACAGGTCGGACATATTGTTCGCATATGATGAAGAGTGCGAAGACGATGTAGAAGAGCCGCCGAGTCCGCCCCTGAGCATGACTATCTGATCGTATGCGTCATTGAGCTCCTGCATTTTGCCGTCGTCCGACGAGTCGCTGTATTTGCGGGCGAGCTCGCGATAAGCGTTTCTTATCTGCTCGTCACTCGCCGTGTCCGGTACTCCGAGAACCGAGAACGGATTCTTTTTCATTCTTCACACCCTCTTTCTTTCTGAATACTTCCGTCTGCGAAGCAAACATTCCGTCGCAGACCACATTTTCTATTATATCCCCGAATCGGTTGAACTTCAGTCCGTTCAGTGCGTTCGCCGTCTCGCCCGCCGTGAGGTCAAGACGCTCTTTGGCAAATTTTCTGAACTCATCGCCCGAAAGGCTGTTTGCATCGGGAAATTTTGCTTTTAGCGGATTATATGACCCGCTCTTTATATCCTTTTCGATATCGTCAACGGCATCGAGCAGATATATCCACCTGCCCAGAAGATAGCCGAAACGCCACAGCTGTATTTTGTCCTCGCCGTAGTATCCCTGAGAGAATATTGCGGCGAGCATCTTACCGGACGGATCCGCCGCCTCGTCGAGCGACGCCGTGCCGGATTTTTCGATTTTTTGCTGTTCTTCCATTGCGGCGGCGACGGCGCGGTCGAGCATCTCCTGCCGTCTCGCGGCTTTTTTGTGCATGAGCGAAAGCGCGGGCTTTATGAGCCGGCACGCAAGGCGTTTGAAGAATCCGCCGTCCGCGATATCGTCGAGCAGTTTATAATAAGAGACGATTATAACGACATCGGCACTGCGCTCGAGCTCCGCATCGTCGGTGCATTTGAGGCACTTCTTCGCGGGATTCACGCAGCAGCGTCCTTTTTCAAATTTTCCGCACTGCTCCTGAAGAGCCAGGCGAACTATCGAAAGAAAAGTGAAATCATAGCTCAGAAGCATTCTCGCTATCGGGGTATAGAGTCTGCCGAGCACTCTGCACTCGGAGCAGTATACGCCTCGGTAAAGCTCATAATCCTTGATTTTGAGCTCGGGCTTGAAAGCCTTGATATAGCCTGTCATCTTTTCCCCCAAAAAGTTTTCTGTGTCTCTTTAGCTTATTTTATATCAAAGAACCACAAAATCGGTTAACGCTTTGTAAACTTTTTGCTTCAATCCTTGCAATAGTGCTTTTTCAGATGCTTTACCGCCTTCTCGTAGCCCTCAAAGCCGAAGCCGATATATGTTTTGACGCAGGCAGGGGTTATATATGAATTCTCGCGGAACTCCTCGCGCGCGGAAATATTTGACAGATGCACCTCGACCGTCGGAATACCGACCGCCTTGAGCGCGTCATGTATCGCGATGCTCGTATGAGTATAAGCCGCGGGGTTGATTATTATCGCATCGACTTTTTCATAATACGCCTGCTGGATTATGTCAACGAGCGTGCCCTCGTGGTTCGACTGGAAAAACTCCGGCTCCATGCCGTTCTCTTCGCAGCGCGCGCGGATATATTCAACAAGATCGTCATAGGTCTGCCTGCCGTAGATATCCGGCTCCCTTATGCCGAGCATATTCATATTGGGTCCGTGAATAACGTAAACCTTCATTTATAACCTCTTCCTTTCAGAATTGAATTGATTTATTGCCTGTTCGGTGATAAAATTACTTCGTAAAGATAAAATCCGTGGCGCAGGTCACAACAGGAGTGAAAATATGATATACACGATTGAAAACGAATTTCTTCGCGTCAGCGCGGAGGACGACGGAGCACAGCTGAGCTCCGTAGAGCTCAAGAAAAACGGAAAAGAGTTTCTCTGGCAGGGCGATCCGTCAGTCTGGTACGGAAGAGCACCGGTTCTCTTCCCGATAATCGGCCAGCTTTTGGACGGAAAGTATCGCTACAGCGGCCGCGAATACGAGATGCCGAAGCACGGCTTCGCGCGTCACTCGGTGTTTGCTATCAAAGAGCAGAGCGGAGATTCCATGACCTTCTCCCTCGCGTCGAGCGACGAGACGAGAAAGTGCTATCCGTTCGAGTTTGAGCTGCTGATAAAATATTCCGTCAGCGGACACACACTCCGCTGCACGAGCACAGTCATAAACAAGACCGACGGCGAGATGTATTTCTCGATCGGCGCGCACCCCGGCTTCAACTGCCGCATAGGCGACGCGATAGAGTTTGAAAAAGACGAAAATCTTCGCACGATGAGAATAGATTCAAGCTCCATTCTCATGGATGAGACTTTCCCGGTAGAGCTCGAAAATGGGCGCACGATAAGGCTCACCGAGCATATTTTCGACAAAGACGCGCTTATCCTCGAGGGACTTAATTCAGAGAGCCTGCGCCTCGTAAGCGGCGACAGAACTGTAAAATTCACCTTCGGCAAAGCGCCCTATCTCGGAATATGGGCGAAGCCCAACGCGCCGTATGTCTGCCTTGAGCCGTGGTACGGCATAAATGACAGCCACGAGAAAAAGGGCTCAATAGCCGAAAAGCGCGGCATCGAGAGGCTCGAAAAGGGCGAGACCTTTTCGTTCGACTGGACTGCCGAGCTTGAGGGCTGAAAAAATTATATCTGACTGCCGTTTTCGCGGCAGTCTCTTTTTTTACGCCTTGAAGCGGTAACCCGCGCCCCAGACGGTTTCGATATACTGCGGGTTGGAGCTGTCCGTCTCGATTTTATCGCGGATTCTGTTGATATGGACGGTGACGGTCGAGGTCTCGCCTATCGCATCGAGTCCCCATATTTTATCGAATATGGCGTCCTTGCTGTAGACCACATTCGGGTTTGATGCGAGGAACGTGAGCAGGTCGAACTCCTTGTTCGTGAGCGTGACCTCTTTCTCGTTGACGAAAACGCGGCGGGCGTGGGTATCTATCGAAAGTTTGCCGACATTTATAATATAATTAACAGGCTCTTCGCCCTTTGAGGTCAGATGCTCATAGCGGGAAATGTGCGCCGTAACGCGCGCGACAAGCTCGGAGGGGCTGAACGGTTTGGTTATATAGTCGTCCGCGCCGATACCGAGTCCTCTTATCTTGTCTATCTCGTCCTTCTTCGCCGAGACCATGAGCACTGGGAACTCCTTGTGCTTGCGTATCTGGCGACAGACCTCGAAGCCGTCAATCCCGGGAAGCATGACATCGAGTATCACGAGATCATAGTCAGAGCCGAGCGCCTTATCGAGGCCGCTCTTTCCGTCAAATTCTATCTCAACCGTATAGCCGTTCGCCTCGAGATAATCGCGCTCGAGTTCGGCTATATTTTTTTCGTCCTCAACAACAAGAATCTTTTTGCTCATTTTTCTCTCTCCTTCTTATTTTGCCTGCGGCAAATCTATTATCACCTTGAGTCCGCCGAGCTCGCTCTCATCCGCGCGGATGGACGCGCCGTGTCGGTCGGTTATCTGCTTTGTTATCGCGAGGCCGAGGCCGCTTCCGTTTTTGTGACCCGTCCGCGCCTTGTCGCCTCTGTAGAAAGTTTCGAATATCTTATCGCGTTCGTCCGCCGGGACGCCCTGACCGTTATCTTCGATAGATATCTCGGTGTGTCCGTTTTCGCCGTTTCTGACGGAAAGCATTATTTTAGCCGTTCCGTCCTCCGCGCCGTATTTGCGGCTGTTGTCGATAAGATTGTTGAGCACGCGCCTGAACTGGGCGGGATCGATATTTATCTCCCTGTCCTCGTCGCACTCGAAGTTATATATGAACTTTATGCCCGCCTCGCCGAGGGTGTCGGCGGCATAGGCTGTATACTCCTCGAAGAAGTCCTTCGCCTTTATCTTTTCAAAATAAAACGGCACTTTGTCAAGGCTGAGCTTCGAGAGCATCGAAAGCTCGGAAACGAGGGTGTCCATGCCCTGCGCGGTGTCATAAATGACTCCGACATAGCGCATCTTTTTCTCGTCCGTGTCGGCGATACCGTCGAGTATGCCGGAAGCGTAGCCTTTTATAGTGGTCAGCGGAGTGCCGAGATCGTGTGAGATGCCGGCGATAAGCTGCATCCTGTTATCCTCATATTTCTGCTGCTGCTCGACCGACTCCTTGAGCCGCTGGCGCATCTCCTCGAAGTCCGCGCAGACCTGCCCTATCTCGTTTTTGGAGCTGTAGGGCACTTTATAGTCGAGGTTGCCGTCGCGCAGCTCATGGGTAGCCGTCTGGAGTATGGTCATCGGCTCCATAATGCTCTTAAGCATGAGAATGACGAGCAAGCCGTTTGTTATGATTATCGCGACGACCGCAACGACCGCTGCGATGGCGATGACGTTATTGCCCTTTATCGGTATGCCGGAGCTGCCGCTGTAGATGCCGGAGCTGACTATTGCGTTTAAATTTTTGTTGACTACAATTATTTTTACAATGCCCTCGCCCTCGACGGAAAAGACATCGGTAACGACCGTTCCGCTGTCGTCCGAGGTGACGAACGGGCTGTTTATATCGCTCAGGCTCTTGCCGCAGATATCAATGACCGCGCCGACCATCTCATAGACATCCGCTTCCACGGTCTTGTATATTATCTCGTCGTTCGCGAGAATCATAATATCCGAGCCGTCTTTCTGAATATTCGCACATGCGCCGAGAACGGCATCGCTTATTCTGTCCTCCATGCCGCTGCCTGACTTGGTTATCCCCGCTCTGAGCGGAGCGATACGCTTTTTATCCATCGCGCCGAGCCTGTCGGTATCGCTCTTTTTCGGAGTCTTTATCTTGTCCTCAAGCGACGAGACATTGAACTGCGTCTTATAAAGCAGATAAGAGCCGAACGACGGGTCGAACGACATCTTCGATGTCGAAAAATATGTTATGGACAATGTGGTCAGCAATATGACCGCAGTTATAATAGCCACGGGGACGATGACCATAAGCATATTCGACACGACAAGTTTGTTTCTGATAGACATATTTTTGAGCACGGATATTCTCCTTTTTTGAAAAGGTTTTCCACCGCCGCAAACGCGGAATATCGAGGCATCTGCGGTCAAAAATAAGCTCGGTGATGATATTGAAAAACGGGTTTCGCTATGTCTTTGTCTTTCTCCTCGGCGCGGTAATATACAACCTCGTCGAGGTGATTTTCCGCGGCTACACGCACTGGTCGATGTCCATAGCCGGCGGCTCGGTGCTGCTTATTTTTTATCTTCTGAGCGACTGGCTCGCCGCGCTCCACCCCGTGATAGGCGGCATGGTGGGCGCGCTCGTGATAACCTGCATCGAGCTTATCGCCGGGGTGATATTCAACATTCTGCTCAGGCAGGATGTCTGGGACTATTCGAATATGCCGCTGAATTTTCTCGGGCAAATCTGCCTGCCGTTTTCGGCGGTTTGGTTCATTCTCTATTTCCCGGCGGAATATCTGTGCCTTGCGCTCAAAAGAAAATTTGAGCCGAAAGAGCGAAATCAGTTCGAGGCGATGTAGTCGGCGATGCCGTCTACCGTCGCCTGGGCGAGCCTCTCCTGGACGGAATCCGACCAGAGGAACTTGCACTCTCTGATATTGCTGACGAAGCCGTATTCTATGAGCACGGCGGGGCACTCCTCAATTCTCGTCACGCGGAACGGATACATATTCGTGCCGCGGTCTATCTTGTTCAGAGTCGCCGAGCCTGCACCGGAATATATGCTGCTCTTATAGGCGGAGACTATCCGCTTATGAACAGCTGACGCCAGCGGGAACGAATAAGCCTGATAGTAATATGCCGTAGTGCCCATCGGGCTTGCGCTCTCGCTCGAGTCGCAGTGGACAGCGATAAACATATCGGGGTTCTTCGTCCTGCCCATATTCGCACGGGCGTCAAGAGAAACATATGTGTCATTAGAGCGCGTCATAATGACTGTTGCACCGCGGGCTTCGAGCTTCGCTTTTATCTTCTGGGCGAGGAGCAGGTTTATCTGCTTCTCGTATTTTTTGGAGCTGTTGGGGTTATATGCGCATATAGCGCCGGAATCGTTGCCGCCGTGACCCGCGTCTATCATAATGACACTGCCGCTGAGCGACGAAGCAGGCTTCGCCTTAATCTTGAGTGTAAGACAGCCGTCCGAAGTATAGCCGACGGAATAGCCATAGAATCTGCCGGGAGTCCTGAGAGTCAGGCGCAAGGTCAGTGTTTTCGCCTTGCTGTCCGTTATCCACTGGGCGGCGGAGACTATCTTGCTGCCGGAGACATTGATTTTGCCGACAACATTTCCGGAATGGCTGAAGGTGATATCAACATATTTTCCGTTGAACGCCGTCACGGCATAGAGCGAACCGCCCGAAGCCTGAGACGAAGGGATATATGACTGGTTCTTGACCGCGACATTGAACGGAACCTTCCAGGTGAAGCCGAATTTTATAGTAGTCGCGTCGGAGTTTGAAGAGCTCGAAACTACAGACACTTTGTTCTGCGGAAGATTATAGCCCTGAGCTATCAATTTTGTCTTGCTCGCAAGTATATTTCTGCCGCTGGCGAGGCGGTAATATTTGCTGCCGCCGTAAGTGTATTCGCTCGAAATATAATCAAACGTTCCCGCCGGGAGCGGAGAGCTGTAAGGCACGCAGTCGTCAACTACATTCGCGGGCATCGTCTCGCAGAGCGAGGTTATCTCGCACATCTTCGATCTGCCCGCAACGCCCGCATAGGCGTAAGGAGTGAGCATCTTTGACGGGTTGAAATCTACATTGCCGCCCGTGCCTCCGTCGGTAGTGTCGGACGGTTTATCGGTTGACGGATGCTCGGTGGTATCGGGCTGGGTCGGGGTCGGCTCGGGAGTCGGAATGACCGCGCTGACGCTGACGCTCGCGCCGCTCATTGTGGCGGAGAGTCCGTTGAAGCTCGCGTATACTTTTATTCTTCCGAGCGACTGCACTTTTGACGTGCTCGCGGGAATTGAAATCTTGCCGCTGTAGACGGCGAAATCCGAGTTTTCGTCGAGCTTTGTGCCGTTTTCGTCCTGAACGAAATTAGACTGCTGCTTGAGCTTCACTTTCGTTCCGCCGAGGCTCGCCGTAACATTCGAGCCCTTGAGCGCGGTCGCGGTGACGGTGATGCTGCTGCCGCCCGGCACCTCCATAGATTTTGTCGGAGTCATCGACTCGAGTATTTTTATTTCATATGTAACGGTATATTTATGAGTCTTGCCCTTATGTTCAAAGCTGAACTCGTTCTTTCCGACCTTGAGTTCGGACTCGAACGAGAAATCGCCGTTTGCTTCGCGTTTTACATCGTTGCCGTTGAGCTTCAAGGGACTCAGCGGGCTGCTTGAGCCTGTAAAGGTTATTTTCGATTCGTTTGTGGTCTTTGTGCTGCCCTCAAAATTTCTGAGTTCAAAGTCCTTTTCAAGCTCTTCGCGGCTGCGCTCCGCGATATATTTGAGAATTGCCGAAGCGAGTGAATTATCCGACGAAAAAAACTCATAGTCATACATGACCGTTCCCACGCAGGAGTCGAGTGAATCGCAGGCATCGAGCTGTTCGGTTATCATCATCGCCTCGTCCGTGCCGTCGGATGCAAAGAGATCTGCACGCACAGCCGCCGCGAAGCTCAACCCGCTCCCGCGCGCGGAGTCGTTCACCTGTTCGAGCGAAGAGACATATTTTTCGCCAGCCGAGGACTTGTCCGCCGGGAAGCTTATAAGAAAATCCGCGAATCTTGAATCGAGCACGGCCGCGCAGTCCGCCGCGTTTGAAGCATCGGCAAAGAGCGCCGCGCTGACTTTTTTATTTTCGGAATGGAGAGTGCCGACAGCGTTCTTTCTCTGCTCGGCGGTCATATCGCCAGAGAACGCCACGCAGTCGAAGCTGCTTCCGAGCGAAGATAATTCGTATTTTCCGAACTCGGTGCCGCCGTAAACAAGGCAGACATAAAGTCCCTGTTCTTTCGCTTTTTCGGAGAGCACTGAAATGACATCTATTTTCCCGTCCGAGCAGGCAAAGCCGCTCTCTTCGGGGACTGCAATAAACACTGAATCAAAGCCCTTGTTTTTTATATTTTCCGCCGCTTTCGCTATTATATCGGAGTTTGTCTTTGTATCGGAAGAGGACGAAAGACCAAGCTTGTCCGTTCTGACGAAAATTGCGGAAAGCTTCGCGGGGCGCGAGGTGACGAATTGGACATTGCTGCCATCGTCGCCGGTAACTTCTGTCGTGCCCGGCTTTTTGCCGCCGAGGAACGACAGGATTTTATCTGTTCCGACTATACCCGCGCTCACCGCCATGCTGACGAGCAGCAGGACAGCGACGGACATTACTATTACGGCATTTCTCTTTCCCTTCGTCATTTCATTTGCCCTCCGTCAGAAAAGTTTTCACCAAAAAGGATGTGATATCCCCAATTTATAATAAGACAGTATACATTATAACATATTTTCGAGATTTTGCATTTCTTTTTTTGCGTTTTCGTTGATTTTTCCGAACATATATGAATATGAAAAAAGCGCGAATCCGCAATAGGCATTTAGCGGACGGACGAAAGACAGCTGGCGGGCGATAATATCACTGTTCTCCGCCCACTCGGAGCTCCCCGACCGGGCATTTTTATCCTGAGTCCCGCATTTATAGGCGGCAAGACCCCAGATTATCCCAACGCGCCCGTCGGAGACAGAAGCCCAGCGTTTTGCTGTTTTTTCAAACGGCAGAGACTGATTTTCAAAGCCGAAATAGACCTGCGGGATAATATAATCGGCGTAACCCGGAGTGGAGAGCCACAGCTCAACATCCGCGAACAGAGCGTTTTCGTTGCCGTCGATATTGCCCGCGGGACTTATCGAAAATATCTTGTCGCTGCCGTAGCTTTTAACGAGCGAATAAAGACCCGCCGCGAACGCACTGACGCTGTCGCGCCGCCACTCGTTGAGTCCTTTATCCCCGCCGCCGGAGACATAAGCTTCATATTCCGCGCGGTCTATGCTCTCGTCGCGCGTGGGATAGAAATAGTCGTCGATATGTATGCCGTCGACCTCGTATCCATCCAAAATTTCGCGCACGCCGTCATATATCAGCGCGTGGACATCGGTTGACGCGGGGTCGAAATATATTCCGTTTTTGAGCTGGATAACTGCATCCGTGCCGATGAGCTTTTTCGCCGGGCTCCCCTGCGGCAGAGAGTCAATATTATCGGACGAGCTGACGCGAAACGGGTTTATCCACGCATGAATTTTGAGTCCGGCTCTGTGGGCGCATTCGACCATCACTTTCAGCGGATCGAAGCCCGGGTCGCTCCCCTTGCAGGAATATTTTGACCACGGGAAAAGCTTCGACGGATAGACGGCATCGGCAAAGGCGCGGACATGGACAAAAACCGTGTTGAGCTTCATATCGGCGACATTATTAAACATCTCCTCAGCCCGCTCGCGGAATTTTTCTTCGCCCTGAGCTGCATCCGGCAGCTCGTAGCAGCTTATCCACACGGCGCGAATCTCATCAGGCTTCGGAGTGTAAACGGCGGAAGTTTCCGTTGTGCTATTGCTCGTCTGTTCCGGAAGTTTTGCAGGAATCCGGGCGCATGAGCAGAGCAGGCAAAAAAGAACAATGCAGGCAAAAAGGCGTTTCATTTTTTATTTCTCCTTTGTTTTTTGTCTGCTACATATCTATGCGTATCCCGCATAAAAAAGTCAGAAGCCGCTGCAAAACACAGCGGCTTCAATAAATATATCTTATTTTATATTCCCGTCAATGACATCGCGCAGGCTCACGCCGTCGAGATATTCGTTGATGACGCGCTCGAGTCCCTGCCAAAGCGGAAGGGTCAAACAATCCGCGCAGCGCGGGCACTCGTTGGACTTACTGTCAAGGCACGCCACGGGCGCAAGGCTGCCCTCGGTGAGGCGCAGTATATCGCCGACAGGGATATCTTCCGGCTCGCGCGCAAGGCGGTAGCCGCCCTGGAATCCGCGCGAAGTCTTCAAAATCCCGTCGCCCGTTAAGGCGGGTACAATCTGTTCGAGATATTTTTTCGATATATCCTGCCTTGCGGCAATATCCTTGAGAGCAACGAAGCCGTCGCCCTGATTTTCATACAAATCGATAAGCAGACGCATGGCATAGCGTCCCTTTGTGGAGATCTTCAATCAAATCACCTCTTTTTGGCGAGTATAGCACAAATTCCGCCGATTTTCAAGCAATCAGTCGATAACGACCTCTCTGTGCAGCTCGGACGAGTCATATATCGCCTGCATTATTTTGGAAGTTCCGATGGCGAGATCGATATCGGCGCGGTTATGCTCATGATTTATAACGCAGTCGACGAACGAATTTATCTCCGCTTCGTAGAAATTGTTCGTTCTGAACTTCGGCTCGCTGCGCATGAGCATGCCGTTCTTGACGGAATAAATAACAAAGCCCTCGCCGTATTCGAGCCTTATGCCCGCCTTGTCGCCGATGAAATCGATATATGTCTCATCCTCGCCGATGTTCTCCGCCCACGCACCGTTGAAGGTTATGGTCGGGCCGTCGGTTCTGACGATGCCGGTAACGGAATCGTCAACATCGAAAACGCCGTCCTTGTCGGCGGTATTCTCCGCCCACATGTTCGTATAGACATAGTCTTTTATGTTCTTGCCGAGCTTGCAGAACGCCTCGCCCGATGCGGTCAGGGGCTTGGGCTCGCCGCAGCAATAGAGAATGAGGTCGAGATAATGGACGCCCCAGTCTATCAGCGCACCGCCGCCGGACGCCGCCTTGCGTGTGAAGTCGCCGCCGATGCCGGGGATGGAGCGATTCGCGCGGAAGCTCGCATAGACATGGTAGACCTCGCCGAGCTCGCCTGCGTCTATAAGATCCTTTATGTGATTGACCGCGTTGCCGAAGCGGTTGCACACGCCGATGCTGAGAATTCTGTCCGTCTCATGGGAGACTCGCTGCATCTCGAGTGCCTCGGAGAGCACGCGCGCGGCGGGCTTTTCACTGAGGACATCCTTGCCCGCTCGCATGAAGTCTATCGCTATGACCGAGTGCAGGTCGTTGTGGGTGCAGACGGAGACGGAATCGAGCTCCGGATCGTCAAGTATCTCGTGATAGTCATAGACCGCTTTTCCGCAGCCGTATTTTTCGACCGCAGCGTCCGCTCTCTCGGGGATAATATCGCAGAAATACTTTATCTCCGCCTTTTCGTTTTTCATATATGCGGGGATATGCGCAGAGTTCGCTATCGCGCCGCAGCCGATTATCGCAACCTTGATCTTTTCTGACACTGAAACTCCTCCGTTTCAAGTTTATTTATCTATACATAATAATACCAAGACGGGCGCCAAAAGTAAACTCCGGCACAAAAAATATATACTTTTTTATTTTTTCGTTTAAATCGGACATTTTTTGCTTATTTGTTTCTTGTCTTTTCTCAGTGCAGGTTATATAATACAATTACATAATTGTTTCAATTTTTATCTGGAGATGATGAAGTGAGCAAAGTATCCGATTTTCTCAACTCAAAAATCGTCAAGAGCGATGTCGGAGAAGAGACCGTACTGACCTGGAAAGAGACGCTCTCTTATGCCCTCGGCCGCGGCGCGCAGGGCATGAACACGAGCATGACCAGTTCGAAGTACATAAACTTCTTCCTGACCGATGTTCTTTTCAAAAAACTCTCGAACCCCATGGGCGTTGCGTCAAAGATCAGATTTTTCTGCGGCATCTTCGACGCGATAAATGACCCGATGATGGGCGTTCTTGTTGACAAAACAAGGACAAAGGACGGTCAGATGCGACCCTATATCAAGTGGGCGCCGCTGTTCGTTTCGCTCGTCATGGTGCTGTTCTTCGTCGGCAGCGCAAACGCGAGCCCTGTGTTCAACATCATTTACACGACCTTCCTTTTCGTCATGCTCGACGTCACCTACACGGCGTTTGATATCCCGATGGGCGCTCTCGCCTTTTCGATAACCCCGAGCGGAATCGAGCGAACGAAGCTTTTCGGAGTCAGCTCAATAACCCGCTCCGTCGTCGGCGCTCTGCCGCAGGTTTTCGTCGCGGGCGCTGCTCTGCTCCCCTATTTCAAGGATCACACCCCGCAGGCATATCTGACCTCCGCGATAATCTCCGCCGTGTGCATAGTCGTGCTCACGCGCCTTACATATCACAACACACGCGAGCGCGCCCAGCACCAGTCTGACACGCCGAGCGTCAAGGAGTGCTTTGCGCTCCTGTTCAAGAACCGTCCTCTGCTCATGCTCTTCTTTGCAAATATCTTCTTCCTTATCTGCAAGATACCCGAGCAGATTTCGTTCTACTTTGTCGCCGACCTTCTTTTCAACAGAAAATACAATGTATTTATCGACGTTATCAAATTCCCGGGCTTCCTGCTCGCGGGTATTCTCGTGCCCAAGATAGTCGAAAAGCTCGGCAAGCGCGCGGACTCGCGCAGATTCTTCCAGATCTGCTGTGCCTCTGCAATAGTGCTCCATCTGCTCTTCGCGCTGACCACCTACGGCGGTCTCGTCAACAAGCCCGCAGGTCAGTCCGCTTCGATATTCACGGCTATTCTTGTTATTCTCTTCACCGGTCTTACCACCATCCCGCTTGAGTTCAAGAACCTCATGCAGAAAGAGATGGAGGCCGAGACGGTCGACTACATCGAATGGAAAACAGGACGCCGCGTTGAGGGCATCATGCTCTCGATAATGAGCTTCACGGGAAAGATTGAGAACACCTTCGCTTCGTCCATCGGCATCGCCATTCTCGGCGTTGTCGGCTATGTCAGCCACACAGAGGGCTCACTAATTCAGAACCACAACACCAATCTCGCGCTGTTCGCAATGACAACGATAGTCCCCGCAATAGGCTATCTGCTCATGCTCATACCTATACACTTCTATAACATCACCGGCGAAGGACACAGAAAGATGATGTCCGAAATCGCCGAACGCCGCGCATCTATAGCAGCCGAGACTGCCGCCGAGATGCAGAGCGCAGGAGAAACAAAATGAACCCACGCTTCGTTTTCATAGCCGATACCCACCACTTCTCGCGCACCCTGTCAGACGGCGGCGAGGCATATGCCTACCGCAGCGAATCGGATCAGAAGTGCCTCGAAGAGACGGGCGAGATAATCGACGCGGCTTTTGAGAAGATACTTGAAGACCCGCCCGCCGCGGTGATGATAGCCGGAGATTTGTCCGACGACGGCGAACGCATATGCCACGAGGAGTTCCGCGAAAAGCTGCGCGAGCTTCAAAAACACGTTCCCGTATATGTCATAACCGCGACGCACGACTGGTGCTGCGACGAGAATCCGCGCAGATTCACGGGCAGCGAAGTCACAAACGACGTTGAGACAGTTCCGCACGAGGAGCTGAGCGAATTCTACCGCGAATTCGGGCTCGACCGCGCGATAAGCTCATACAAGACGCATCTCGGCATATACTCATATGTCGCGCAGATTGCCGACGGAGTCCGCCTGCTCGCGCTCAACGACGACCAGAACGGCAAAGGGCGCGCGGGCTACACCCCCGACCACATGGCGTGGGTCGAGGAACAGATACGCAAGGCAAAAGAGGACGGTCAGCTGATGATCGGCATGGAGCATCACCTGCTCATCGCGCACATCCACCCGTTCATCACGAGCGGCCACTGCGTCGGCGACCGCGAAGAGGTTGCCGCGAAATTAGCGGACGCAGGGCTCCGCTATATGTTCGTCGGTCACTCGCATATTCAGAGAATAGATACATTTGTATCACCCTCGGGAAATCCGATAACGGAAGTGAACATAGGCTCGCTGTGCGGCTATCCCGCGCCGATAGTCAATGTCACTGTAACGGACGACAACCGCCTGCACATAGTCACGGAGCATCTTGAGAGCTTCGAGGGTGCAGACGACGCACAGGAGTTTTTGAAAGCGCACGCGGTGCAGATGATAGACCTGCCGCTCAAGGGCATACTCGTTAGCCGCGAAGAGTTCGGCAAAAGGCTCGACGCGCTCGGTGCGAATGGCAAGAAAATATCAGCGCTGCGCCCGATAGCAAAGCCGATTGCAAAGCTGCTGCTCGAATCCGATGTGATGAGCTTCTACAAAAAAGTGAACCGCCTGACCTTCGGCAAAATTCTCCGCAAGGAGGACGCCGAGGAGCTCGCGGACATGAAAGTTATCGACATTGTTCACAATGTCCTGCTCTCGTTCCTCGACGGCGGCATGAACAGAGTCGACAGGGACAGTGCGTACTACCGCCTCGTCACCGGGACGGTATCAATCCCCTCGCGGATAATGAAAAACAACTCGCTGTTCAGAAAGCTAAACGAGTGCGCCGACGCGATACTCACGGGCAGCGACCCCGACCCCGAGGACGCAATAATATAAAAAATACAGGGCTTCCGTTAAAGATCGGAAGCCCTGTTTGATTTTCTGCTGTCAATGGAAATCCCACGAATCGATATCGGCATAGACATCGTTGATATGATTCGCGTTGCCGTATTTCAGCGTGCGCGTGTATATCGCAAGCCCCGAACGGTAGCAAAGCGGGACGAACGGCATATCGGCATTGAACGCATCTATAAATGTGTTCACATCGGACGAGCCTGCGAGAAACGCCGAATACGCAGTGCTCGCGGCGCCGGAAGTGTTAATGCCGTAAGCCACGCTGCCGCCGCTCTTGAGAAGCGGCGAAAGGCTCATATTCTCGGTGAGCTTGACCTCGCCTATATACATATCATATTTGCCGGACGCGACCGCCGAGCGGTAATCTTTTTCGCTCAGCGCGCTGACGGTGACGGAAATTTTGAGCTTTTCGAGCATCTCTTTTACGCTCTGCGCCGCCGCCGATTTGAAGCCGTTGTCTTTGTTGACGACTATCTTGAGAGTGAGCTGTTTTTTGTTTGCGTCCGCGCGCACAGCGTCATTTTTTGAAGTATATCCCGCCTCGTCGAGCAGCTTTCCCGCCGCTTCGAGGTCGGTTTTGACTGTATAGTCCTTGCCGGATATAACATTCCAGTCGGGGTTAAACGGAGTATACGCCGCTTTGGCGTGACCCTGAAACGACTCGTCGGCGAGCTTCGCCCTGTCAATGGCAAGTGCCACCGCCTGACGTACCTTCTCGGATGAGAGCGCGGAGCTGCTCTTGTTGAAAGCGAGATAGACTAAATTATTCATCAGGATATCCGCGACCGACGCGGAATAGCGGGTATAAGAGCCGCCGCGCAGATCGTCAAAAGCGAAGCTTATATTGCCGATGGCGAGGGTATATTTGAGCATGCTCAAGTCTTTGACATCATAGAGAGTGATGCTCGTTTTCTTCGGCGAGAAGTTGCCGCGCGCGCTGCTCGCTTTGAGATAGCCGACGCCGTTTTCCGAAGAATATGTGTATCTGCCCCTGCCCGCAGCGCCGTCCTCGGTCGAGCCGCCCTTTGTGACAGCAAAGGTCAGACAGTTGACGGCATACGGATCGTCATCGGCGAGAGAAAACACGACGCTGTTCCCGCTGACTTTTGCGCTGCTGAAATTCGCAAGCTGAGTTTTATATGCGGGCGATTTCTTCGCGCTCTCAAACGAGGCGACAATATCGGAAGCCAAGACGCCCGAACCGTCCGAGAACTTTGCAGACGCAAGAGATACCGTCAGGGTTCGACCGCTCCGGCTGTAATTCGACGCGAGAAGCGGCTGAGGATTATAATTTTTGTCGAGGGCAAACAGGCCGTCATAGATAAGCGGCATCAGCTGCTGATTGAGCATACTTGTTGCCGTAAAGGGGTTGAGCTTGTCACCTTTTGAATAGGGCAGTTTGAGGGTCTGCACCGCTTCGACCGCTTCGGGCGGCATGGTGGTTGTCTCGTCCCCGCCGTCCTTTTTGTTTGAACAGCCGCTGAATGCGAAAGAAAGCGCGACCGTCAGCACAAGTATCGCCGCCGCGGCACGGATAATTTTTTTCTTCATACTTATCTCCTCTCGGGGAAGTGTAAAGTTATATAGCTTTACGTTATTTTATCAGATCTTTGATTATCTCGCCCGCCATTATCATGCCTGCAACGGGCGGAACAAACGATATGCTCCCGGGCAGTGCCCTGCGCGAAGTCACTTCGGCGGTCTCATTCGGCTTTATCGGCTGCTCGGGCGACCAGACGACTTTCAAGTGACTTATGCCCCTGACTTTCAGCTCACGGCGCATCACGCGGCACAGCGGACAGACCGAAGTTTTTGTGATATCGGAGACCCGAAAAAGCGTCGGGTCGAGCTTATTTCCCGTGCCCATGCACGATATCAGCGGTATCCCCCTCCTCTGTGATTCGACGGCTAACGACAGCTTTGCCTGAACGGTATCGACCGCGTCAGCCATATAGTCATAGCGGTTCTCGAAGAAATCCGCAGAATTTTCTTCGAGATAGAACCCGTCGATAATATTCACCTTGCAGTCAGGATTTATATCTTTTATTCTCGCCAACGCGACCTGAGTTTTTTTCATGCCGACCGTTGAAGAGAGGGCGTATAGCTGGCGGTTGATATTGGTAATCGCAACCTTGTCATTGTCGATAACGGTCAGCTCGCCGACTCCTGCGCGGGCGAGCGCCTCCGCAGTATAAGAGCCGACGCCGCCGAGTCCGAACACCGCGACATGGCAGCGACTCAGCTTTTCGACCGACTCCCCGCCTATGAGCATTTCACTTCTTGAAAAGCGCGAAAGATCCAAAACATCTGCCTCCGTCCAAAACATCTGCCTCCGGTAGTTTCTTATGGGATTATTGTACACCATGGGCGAAGATTTTGCAATTTTTTATTGATAAAAGCGCGGTTGCGGTTGTTTTTTTGTCCGCCAGAGGTTATAATTAAATGAATATCAATCAAAATAAAGGATGTCATTTGAAATGAAATTAGGAATAGTAGGTCTGCCGAACGTCGGCAAGAGCACACTTTTCAACGCCATCACAAACGCGGGCGCGCAGTCCGCGAACTACGCGTTCTGCACCATCGAGCCGAATGTCGGCGTGGTCGCAGTGCCGGACGAGCGGTTGGACAAGCTCGCCGAGATGTATCACCCGGACAAGATAACTCCCGCGACAATTGAATTCGTTGACATAGCGGGTCTTGTGCGCGGCGCATCGAGAGGTGAAGGTCTCGGCAACAAGTTCCTCTCGCACATAAGAGAGGTCGACGCGATAATACATGTTGTTCGCTGCTTCGAGGATGACGACATTGTCCATGTTGACGCGACTATCGACCCGAAGAGAGACATCGAGACGATAAACCTCGAGCTCATCCTCTCCGACCTCGAGATGGTCGAGCGCAGGATAGACAGGGTTGCAAAACAGGCGAGAAACGATAAATCCGCAGCCGCCGAGCTCGAGTTCCTCAAGAGACTCAAAACCGAACTTGAGAGCGAAGTGCCCGCGAGAAATGTCGAGTGCGACGAGAACGAGCGTGAATTTTTGGCTCAGATCGCCCTGCTCACCGCGAAGCCGGTAATATATGCCTGCAACATGAGTGAAAACGATTTTGCAAACAATATTGATACAAACCGCCACTATCTCGCGGTCAAAGAAATAGCCGCCGCAGAGGGTTCGGAGGTTCTGCCGATCTGCGCGGAGCTTGAGGCTGAGATAGCCTCGCTCGAAAAAGAGGAGCGCGAGATGTTCCTGACCGATCTCGGAATCGAGAAAGGCGGACTCGATCTGCTCGTTCAGCGCAGCTATCACCTGCTCGGTCTTATCTCATATCTGACCGCCGGCAAGCCCGAGGTCAGAGCCTGGACAATAACCCGCGGCACAAAGGCACCCCAGGCGGCAGGAAAGATTCACTCCGACTTTGAGCGCGGATTCATACGCGCCGAGGTCATAAGCTTCGACGATCTCATTGCCTGCGGTTCGCTGACCGCCGCAAAGGAAAAGGGTCTTGTCCGCAGCGAGGGCAAGGAATATGTCATGAACGACGGCGATGTCGTGCTGTTCAGATTCAATGTGTAAAAGGAGTTAATTATGGCTGAGGACAACAACATTCTTGATTTTTATCCCGACGGCGAGGAGGATTCCTGCGCCGAGGACAGCTACGTTACTCTCGTTGACGACGAGGGCAACGAGGTTGAGATGTCGGTAGTCGACATAGTCGAGCACAAGGGCGAAAATTATGTCATTCTCCTGCCCGTTGAGAACATCGAATCGGGCGACATGCAGTTCGCCGTGATGAAGATCGAATACGACGAGGAGACCGACGAATACACCTATGTGACCGGCAACGAGCCGGAATACGACGAGGTTTTCATTGAGTTTCGCGAGAGACTCGAACAGGAGCTGAGCATCATTGACGATGGCGGCGACGAGCTCGACAGCGAAAACGAAATCGATCATTTCGACGAGGACAACTGATAAAATAACAAGCAAAAGCCGCCCGACTGTAATAAATACAGCCGGGCGGCTTAATTTTTTATATCAATCCGAGCTTTTTGAACGCGTTATAGAGTCCGTTTGAATTTATATCGTCGGTCACCATATCGGCGACCGCGCGCAGAGCCGGAGTTCCGTTGCCCATGGCAACTCCGAAAGAGGCGAAGTCCATCATCTCAAGATCGTTGTCGCCGTCGCCGAAGGCTATTGTCGCGCTCTGGGGCGCGTCAAAGCGGCGCAGTATCTCCGCCATGCCGGTAGCCTTGGTATATCTGCTGTCTGTCACCTCGCCGCAGCGGTCACCCATGCTGCCGAAGCTGTATCGCACGACGCTGAACCTGTCACCGAGGTCGGCGGCAACATCGGAAAGCCCTTTCGGCGCTCCGTAATATATGAGCTTTTCGGCAACCGTAAGTTCGGACACACTCTCGACTATTTTTGTCATGCCGAAGAGCGAATCTATCTTGCCGCGGTCGATGCCGTCGGCGAGATAATGCTCAACTATCGCGTCCCCGCACCACTTTTCGAGCATCAGCGTATGCTCTGTCTGCACGCAGTACGGAGTGTGCGCGGCGGTGAAATAATCCGAAAGAAAGGTTATATATTCTTTTGAAAAGCAGTGCTGAGCTATGCACTCGCCGTCTGCCATAACATATGCGCCAGACGAGCATACCGCGCCGTCGAACTCCACCTTTTCGAGAAGCCACGGATATATCTGCGAACGCTGTCTGCCAGTGCAGACGAAGAGCTTATGTCCGTTTGATTTTGCGGTTTCCAGTGCCTTGAGCGCTGAGTCGGCAAGCTTGCCCTGAAAGTCGACAAGCGTTCCGTCTATATCAAGAAAAATATATTTGCAGTCCATGCATTTCCTCCGAAAGCGTTTTCATTATGATAGCACAACCCGCGCTTTTTGTCCATTGCCGATTGAAAAGTCCGGTGCAGTTATAGTATAATCTTTTACACAGGGAATTTACAAGGCGGTGGAAAGCATGACTGATATCGAACACGCAAAGCAGCGTCTTACAGGCGAGGGATACACCTGCGTCATTTGCAGGGGCGATGACATACACACGAGCGAAAAACGCGGAGTCGTGCCGCTCATTGAGCTTTTGGACAGCAGGATTGATGTCCGCGGATATTCCGCCGCAGACAAGGCGGTCGGCAAGGCGGCGGCGATGCTGTTCGTATTGCTCGGCGTCAGCGAAATATACGCCGCGATTATGAGCCGGAGCGCTAAAAAGATTCTTGACGAGTATGGGATAAAATATTCCTGCGGCGAAGAGGTCGAATATATAATAAACCGCAAAAAAGACGGCATGTGCCCGATGGAAAAGGCGGTCGTGGATATTGACGACCCCGCCGAGGCACAGAAGGAAATAAAAGAAACGATTGAAAAGATGAGAAAGGGCGGCTGATATGAAGCTTCATTACATGGGCAAGTTCAACCTCGACCCGGACAGCCTGCCGCAGGCGGAGCACAAGCCCGGCGCGGTGGAATTCAAAGAGGCGGACAGCATGAAAAAATTGTCCGTTATCGCGAACACCGTCGCCTGCATAATACTCGTCATTCTCGGCGCGGCGGCGTTCTTCAGAATTGTTCCCGTTGCAGAACCAAAATCCGCGACAATCACCTGGTTTGCGGCGCTCCTCGGCTCTATAGTGATAATCTTCCCGCACGAACTGCTCCACGCCATCTGCTTCAAAAAAGATGTGTATCTTTACACAAATCTCAAGCAGGGCATGCTGTTCGTTGTCGGCACGGAGACGATGAGCAAGGACAGGTTCATATTCATGTCGATGCTCCCGAACATAATTTTCGGCATCGTCCCCTATGTTATCGGCATGATTTTCCCGCGTCTTATATTTCTGACAATGTTTGGCATGATCTGCACGAGCATGGGCGCGGGCGACTACTACAATGTTTTCAACGCCATACGGCAGGTGCCGAAGAACGGAAGAGTCTATATGTCCGGCATGCGGTCGTATTGGTATGTGGAGGAATGAACGAAAACTCGATAAATAGTTAACCGAGCAGTAGATTTTCACTGCTCGGTTTTTTACTATGCATATGCGGACATTTAATCAAGGAATTCCAAAATTTTTTCAATGGCCTCCGCATTGATTTTCTTTCTGTCTCCTTTTACGGCAACAGTCATATTGCATCTTCTGAAAATATACTTTGCGACGTCGATTATCTGCTCCTTAGTTACTCTGAACCTGCCGTAAAATTCATCCGAATAATCTATCGGATGCGTTTTTAATATATGGTTGTAGTAAGCCATATTCCAATTCAAATTATCCGGATTATCCAAATCCAGTTCCCAATTAAACATCTCATAATTAAGATTCGCTTCAAAGTTAAACCGACCGTCTTTTGCCGCATTTAACAACTCGACAACCGTTTTGAAAACGTCCTCAATCTTATTTCTGTCAACTTCAAAGCTGAAGTTAATATTGCCTACATTGTCATATTGCTCAAAAGTGCTGTCGTATGAATAAATAATAGGATTGTCCTCGGACAGATAATTATACACCAGCGCTTTATCGCCATTGAACAGCAATGCATAAAGTAAATCATAGACTCCGCCCGGATGTTCTGAACAATCAACATCAAATCCTATCTGAATATAGTGCCAATAATTATTTTTGATCCAAATTTTCTTTTCCCTATGAAAGAACTCGTTATTAACAGTAACTGTATTCGTAAAGCCAGGATTGCTTTGAGAAATATCAAGCTCACTGATTTTTTTATTCAGGGCGTCGAGATTCTTATCAGAGATATTGCCGGTCGCATATACAAAACAATTACCGGCAGAAAGCACCTTTTGTCTGAACTCGTTTATCCTCTTGACAGAAACACGGTCAATTGTTTTGCAATAGCCTAATATGGTTCTTTTAGCTTCACTGTTTCTCCAAACTATACCGTCAAAATAAAAATCAAGTGAGTTCCGTTCATCTTTCTCCCTGATTTCGGCTTTGATCCGTCCTTTCTCATTATTGAAATCATGCGAGGTCAGCTTGATTTCATCAAACAAACTGCATAAAATTTCCACGGCAAAATCAAATTCATGCCTTGGACCATCTATAGTAAAACGTACAAACTCTTTATAAGTACAGCCTCTCAAGCTCAAGCCGTGTGTAGCAATAAGTTCATAAAAATTTTCGTATTTATTTTTAAGATTTCTGAAAACGACATGTTCAAAAAGATGGCTGATGCCGTTATTTGAAATGTCCTCAAAAATGCTGCCGGCTCTCACATATAATGATAGGCAGAAGCTTCTGAGATTCGGATTTGTCAAAGAATATATAGAAATACCGTTGACCGAAACCGAGCGTTCGTTCATACATAATCACCTCTTTATACAATGATTATATACTATTAGCTTTAAATCCGCAATATAGTAATTGGGTTGAGCCAGCCATTGTCTGGTTGCGTATACAGCTGATGGTGTTCGAGCGGCTTATGTATCGCTAAGCCGTTTTGGACTCGAACCAACGACGCATACGGTCAGAAGCATAGTCGCCTTGCTTGGGGCGCTCGCAATGCTCGTTGTTTCTTCCTGCTCAGAGCACCGCTTCATCTGCCGCAGGCAGCGCGGTGCTCCGAGCCTTGACACGCTCCGCGTCCAATATTCAAAGCATTTAATCTTAACAAAAAGTGAAATCGTTCGCTTTGCTCACGGTGAAATAATTTGCTCTGCAAATTGTGATATTTGCCGCTTCACATCAAGTGAAATGAAATAAAGCCTCACCGCCGCAGCGATTTCACACGCCGTAGGCGTATTTCACGCCCGCAGGGCATTTCACAAATCCCGAAAGGGATTTATTTCGTTGAAAAAAGCACTTGCAAATGCAAGTGCTTTTTTCCTGGCTCCCCCTGTTGGACTCGAACCAACGACCCTTTCAGTCAGAAACATAGTCGCATTGCTCGCTTGGAGCGCTTCGCAATGCTCGTTGTTTCTTCCTGCTCAGAGCACCGCTTCATCTGCCGCAGGCAGCGCGGTGCTCCGAGCCAGTTAACAGCCGGTACGGCTGTGTGTGGCAGAGTCGACGGTTTGGGTCAGCAAGTAAAGTGAAAAAGAGCAGGAAGACTGGTGTCTCCCTGCTCTTTTTGGCTCCCCCTGTTGGACTCGAACCAACGACCCTGCGGTTAACAGCCGCATGCTCTACCGACTGAGCTAAGGAGGAATGTTACTACCGCCCAGTATTAGTGGGCGGTAATTTATGTCGGCGTCGACTTATCTTCCCGGGAGGCTGCCCTCCGAGTATTGTCAGCACGAGTGAGCTTAACTACCGTGTTCGGAATGGGAACGGGTGGACCCTCATCGTTATAGGCACCGACTCTATCTTTAACGCTTTTAACGTTAAATCCATATATATTCTACATCGCTTTCGCGCTGTTTTCTTTGGTGACCCGTACGGGATTCGAACCCATGTTGCCGGCGTGAGAGGCCGGAGTCTTAGGCCACTTGACCAACGGGCCGTATGGTACACCTTCAGGGACTCGAACCCTGGACACCCTGATTAAGAGTCAGGTGCTCTACCAGCTGA